>ERZ773200.1581-NODE-1581-length-18945-cov-3.187718_pt1 | contig 18945 bp, 13 predicted proteins | sample MGYA00581008_ERZ773200 | MGnify/ENA primary metagenome ERZ773200 (study PRJEB29015, sample SAMEA2737770) | human gut metagenome | biome: human gut; feature: human-associated habitat; material: faeces | place: China | collected 2012 ... | reverse complement strand
TTAAAGTGGGAAAGCCCATGGGGTGTCGGATATCCGGGCTGGCATATCGAGTGTTCTGCGATCAGTATCAAATATCTTGGTGATAAATTAGATATTCATTGTGGTGGTATTGACAATGTATTCCCGCATCATACAAATGAGATTGCACAAAGTGAAGCTTATCTTGGTCATAAATGGTGCAATTACTGGTTCCATGTTCTTCATTTGAATGACAGTACCGGTAAGATGAGCAAATCAAAGGGGGATTTTCTGACCGTTTCTTTATTGGAAAAGAAAGGATATAACCCATTGGTATATCGTATGTTCTGCTTACAGTCACATTATCGTAAACCATTATTGTTCCAGTATGATATTCTGGATAACGTCAAAGCAGCTTATGACAAATTGATCAAAAAGATTGCAATATTGAGCAAAGATGGCGATCCGGAAGAAGAAAAGATGAAAGCATATCGTGATGCATTTGCACAGGCATTAGGAAATGATATTAATACCTCACAGGCATTGACAGTCGTATATGATGTGTTAAAGGCAGATATGAATGATTACAGTAAGAGAAAGCTTATTGAAGAATTTGATCAAGTGTTATCATTAGATCTGACAAAAGAAATCAAAGAGGATGTCGTAGATGATGAACTTGCAGCCTATGTAGAAGATATGATCACACAGCGAAAAGAAGCCAAGAAAGCAAAAGATTTTGCAAAAGCAGATGCGATCCGTGATGAATTGCTTGCAAAAGGCATTGAACTCAAAGACACAAGAGAAGGTACGGTTTGGAGTGTGAAATAACAGATGTCATTCGTGTGAAAATCCATATGTGACAGATTCTCATACTACAAATTTGTGTCTGTAGTTTAGTACATACGGACAGAGAAAGGAATGTAGGATTGATATGAATCATGCAAAGACATATCACACAAAGCAACAGAATGCGATATTGCAATTTCTGATTGCTTCGGATCAAAAATATCATACGGTCAGTCAGATTGCGGAATATTTAAAAGAGAGAGGCGAATCGGTCGGACTTACAACGATTTATCGTCAGTTGGATAAATTTCAAAAAGAAGGAATCGTTCAAAAAATCGTCTTAGATGGAAACAGCGGAGCATGTTACCAATATGTCGGAACACAGGAAGAAAGTAAATTTCTTTTAAAGTGTGAAGATTGTGGCGACATCATGGATATGGATTGCGGGCATATGAGTGAACTGTATGAACACGTGCGGCAGGAACATCATTTTAATGTGAATCCGCACCGGACGATGTTCTACGGCGTGTGCGAGAAATGCCTGGATAAAGAGAAGAAGGGCAATTCCTAAGCCATTCGCAAAGTCAGCGAATGCCGCAGCAAAAAAGCATGCTGCTAAAAGCTTAGTCATTGGGTTGAGTCCGGCTATTCGCCGTCCATAAAAAAGAACAAATTTCTTTATACAAGCAAGCTTGTAGCAGAAATTTGTTCTTTTTTATGTGGGAATTGGGACTTTATATCAAAAATGTGTTATTTTTCGTGTTTTTTGTTATAGACAATGGGGTTATATGTTAATATAATATGATTGTAAGTTGAAAATATAAATTGCAATTTTACAGAGGAATGCATGGAAATATGTGAAAAATGTCTGGAAAATGCAATTGATTACAGCCGGTTATAACCGGTTGCGCATATTATTTTAAATAGTAGAAAGGAGATTTACAATGAAGGTAGCTGACGGATTTTGGTTAAGCAAAAAAGGTTACGAAGTAAACTATGCATCACAGGCATATAAGGTTGAGACGACAGAGAACGCCATTAAAGTTCTTGCAACACCTTATACTGTTATGAACAGAGGAATGACTCTTGGAGGTCCAAACTTAGAGATTACATATTCTTCTACCTGTGAAAACACAATTAAGGTTCATATTGATCATTACAGAGGCGGTCTTGATAACATTCCTCGTTTTGAATTAAATGAGGATCCAAATTTTAAGCCGGTGATCAATCGCAGTGAAGACAGCGTAGAATTGATCTCAGGTGATACAAAAGTTGTGATCCGTATTGCCGATGACTGGGATGTACAGTTCTATTATAAAGATAGACATCTGACAGGTGGTGCATGGAGATCAACATCGATCATCCATGAAAACCAGTTCCATGCAAATGCGCGTATGGAATTACAGGAAGATGATCAGGACTTTAACTATCCACAGGATCCAAACCGCACATATATCAGAGAACAGTTAAAGACAGATATCGGTGAGTGCATCTATGGTTTCGGTGAGAAGTTTACTCCATTTGTAAAGAATGGACAGGTTGTAGAGATCTGGAACTCAGATGGCGGTACATGCTCTGATCAGAGTTATAAGAATATTCCATTCTATATTTCATCAAAGAGCTATGGTGTATTTGTAAACAGCTCAGACAAAGTTTCTTTTGAAGTAAACTCTGATACGGTTTCTAAAGTAACATTTACACAGCCGGGTGAAGAATTAGAGTATTTCATTATCGGTGGTGAAAACCTAGAGGATGTATTAAAACATTATACAGATCTGACAGGTAAGCCTTCATTACCACCAGCATATACATTTGGTTTATGGTTATCTACATCATTTACAACAAGCTATGATGAAGAAACTGTAACAAGTTTTATTGATGGTATGAAAGATCGTAAGATCCCGCTTCAGGTATTCCATTTTGACTGTTTCTGGATGAAAGAATATGAATGGTGTAACTTTGAATGGGATAAAGATATGTTCCCTGATCCGGAAGGACTTTTAAAGAGACTTCACGACAGAGGACTTGAGATCTGTGTATGGATCAACTCTTATGTCGGACAGCAGTCAAAGCTCTTTGATATCGGAAAAGAAAAAGGATACTTTATCAAGAACTTAGATGGCAGCGTATACCAGTCTGATATGTGGCAGCCTGGTATGGCAATCGTCGATTTCACAAATCCGGAAGCTTGCGAATGGTTCAAGGGTCTTCTTAAGAAATTATTTGATATGGGTGTTAATAACATCAAGACAGACTTTGGCGAGAGAATCCCTACAAAGGTAAAATATTTCAATGGAAAAGATCCGATCAAGATGCATAACTACTACACATACCTTTACAATAAGTGTGTATTTGAAGCATTGGAAGAATATTATGGAAAAGACAAAGCATGTCTCTTTGCCCGTAGTGCAACAGTAGGCGGACAGAAGTTCCCTGTACACTGGGGTGGTGACTGCTACGCAGAATATTCAGCAATGTCAGAAACACTTCGCGGTGGTCTTTCTCTTTGTTCATCAGGTTTTGGTTTCTTCTCTCACGACATGGGTGGTTTCGAAGCTACAGCACCTGCTGATGTTTACAAGAGATGGTGTGCATTCGGCCTGTTATCAACACACAGCCGTTTACATGGTTCTACTTCTTACAGAGTACCTTGGGTTTATGATGAAGATGGTGATACAGAAGCTTGTGACGTACTTCGTCATTACACAGTATTAAAGGGAAGATTAATGCCATATCTTTGGGCACAGGCTAACAAGACTCATACAGAAGGTGTACCGATGATGCGTTCTATGATCATTGCATTCTCTGACGATACAGCTTGTAAGTACCTTGATCAGCAGTATATGCTTGGTGATAACCTTTGCATCGTGCCTGTTATGAACGAAGAAGGTATTGCGGAATTCTATGTACCGGACAATGGAACATGGACAGATATCCAGTCTGGTGAAACATATGAAGGCGGAAAATACTATACAAGAAAGTGTGATTATTTCCAGACACCGATTCTTGCACGTCCAAACAGCATCGTAACATATGGTAACTTTGACGCAGAAGATAAGATGACAGTTGTTTATGATTATCTTCAGGATGCTGAAGCAGTTGTCTATGGATTAGAAGATGGTAAGACAGCACAGGCAACTATCTTTGACAGCGAGTCAAATAAGATTACTGACATTACAGCTACACGCAATGGTAATGTGATCACAGTATCTTATGCTGCTACAGATAAGAGCTTTAAGGTAACTGCTGAAGGTAAGACAGTAGAAGCTAAGGCTGGTTCTACAAGTGTAGAGATTACATTGTAATCAAAAAATAAAATAACCGGAATTACTGGTCAATAAATAAATGGATGGCTTTTATGGTAACATAAGGGTCATCCGTTTTTCTATTCAGGTCTTTTGTCGGGAGTTTAGGAAAAACTTAAAATTTTTTATTGAACAGGAAAAATCCGTCTTTTTAATGCTGAACTTGAAAAGCCATAGGATATCAGTATAATAAACATAAGGTTAAAATGAAAAAGACCAAGAGCAAACGATACGGAAAAAGTTTAAAGAGGAAAGACCAAATGTAAAAAAATCAGGTGAAATAAAAGAGCCGGATATATAGAGAAGCAGAGTAAGTACAAAAGATTTGGAATAGAAAGTAAAAAGTGTAAATACACACAGACAATAACATAGATAAAGAAAGCAAAGAGGTGTATATGAAAAAGAACCAGAAGAGAAATTGTGATCGCAAAAATATAGTATCAACGTTCGAAGAAAAAATGAAAAAAGGCTCAAAAGCCGGGATGAATTCAAAAAGAAATAAAATTTTGTTAGTCATTTTGCTTCTTGTTCTTCTGCTTGTCATTGGCTGGGCCAATAAATTAGTCCGTCAAAAGGCAGTGAAAGAAACCATGATACAGAAAAACACAGATATCACGATACAGGCATCACCGGAGATTACAGCAACACAAGAACCGGTACAGATTCAGCCTACACGGAATCCCGAAGACAATGTGTACAGTTACCTTCAGGGACCAAGATCATGGGGACAAAAAATCACATGGTCAGGCTATTGGGGCACAACATTTATGGATGGGGGGTCTTTTGGCGGCTTTGGCTGTGGACTTTGCTGCATTGCTAATATCTATTCATCGATTACGCCATACCGTTGTACGCCGGTGCAGGCATACGAATATGCTAAGAAACACACCGGATATGCAGGTGGTGGTGCAATTGACTGGGGATACATGAGAAGGACATTAAGTAAGATGGGTATGGATTGCAATGTTTCGAGAAAGCCGGCAACTTACCGGGAGTTTCAAGGTCAGATCATGAATCATACTTGCATGATTGCTTTAGTAAGCAGCTCAAATTCAAACTGTTTCTGGAAAGATACACCCGGGCATTATGTTACGTTGTTTTTATATGATAAAAATACAGACTCTGTTTTTATAGCTGATTCTGGAGAGCCAAAGCGAAACCGAAAAAGAATTGCATTAAAAAAAGTCTATCGTTCTTTAAAGACTTCAAGTCCATGGCAGACATTACTTGTTAAAAATTATAATGAAAATCAGGATCACTGGAAACACAAGAAAGCAACAGGGAATTGGATACACAAAGAATAAAACATCAAAAAATGTATATAAAAGCGTTGAAAAGTGATGTAAAAATATACAAAACCAATAAAAAAGTATACTATAAAAATAGCTTATCATGAAAAATTGAATGAAAGCAGGTATGAAAAATTTAAGGAAAGTCGTGAAATTTTCCCGATTTTGAATAAAAAAAGCTTCTTTGCGGTGAAAATGAAAAAAAGCATTCAAAAAATCGACGAAAAGTGAGAAAAACATGTGCAAATTGTCAATAGGATTGCAAGTAGGAAAGACGTATAATGCTTTTTGGTAGAATTTACTATCCCCAAAATTATTTCATCACAAGGAGGAAACAAAAATGAGATTAACAAAAGAAATGAAAAAAGTTGTTTCTATGTTTTTAGCAACAGCTTTGGTTGTCGCAGGTGCAAACTTTACAGACGCTAAGACCGTATCTGCTCAGGATGAGACAGCTGGTTCACAGGCGGCTTCTGCACCGGCTATCACAGCAACAGGTTCAGCGGCAACAGCAACAGGTTCAGCAGCAACAGCAACACCAACAGCAACACCAACAGCAACAGCAACAGCAACACCAACAGTATCTCCATCAGCTACACCGTCTGTATCACCTGTAGTATTAGTAGAAACTGCAAAGGCTCCTGTAAAGAAGAAAGTTAAAGTTGCATGTAAGAAAGTAAAAGCAAAGAAAGCAAAAGTTACAGTAAAGAAGGGTAAGAAAGCTGCTCTTAAATTTACAGTAAAAACTGCTAAGAAGAACACAAAGACAACAGATAAGGTTTCTGTAAGCGTTAAGAATAAGAAGATCGTTAAAGTTACTTCTAAGAAGCTTACAAAGAATGCTCTTACAGTAAAGGTAAAGGCTCTCAAGAAGGGTAGCACAAAGGTTACTGTAAAAGTTGGTAAGAAGTCAGCAAAGGTTACCGTAAAGGTAAAATAATCTTTTGAGATAACTTACATAAAAAAGAATAGACATCGCATGGTAAAAACGCCGGTGGCAAAAGCAGACGTTCATTTTACTATGTGATGTTTTTTTTTGCCCTTTTTAACGGAATAAGCAGCTGCTGTAATGTAGTGGTATTTCAATAAGAATTGCTTTAGCAATTCTTATAGTGCAAAACGCTGGTTTTGCACTTTTTAACGGAATAATTAAAAAAAGAGTGCATTTTATACAAAAATATAGTAAAATACAAGAGAGGTTCTGTAAAAAATGATTAAGTATTTTGCTTTTAAAAGGAGGAAGGATAGAATGGCAGAAAACAGATTGATTGGAGATTACCCTGTAATCGGTATCAGACCTACGATTGATGGTCGAAGAGGACCTTTAAAGGTTCGTGAGTCCTTAGAGGAGCAGACGATGAATATGGCAAAGAGTGCTGCGGAACTCTTTCGTCAGAATCTGAAATACTCTAACGGAGAACCGGTTAAAGTTGTAATCGCTGATACAACGATCGGACGTGTTGCAGAGACAGCCGCATGTGCAGATAAATTCAGAAAAGAAGGAGTTGATATTACTCTGACAGTAACACCTTGCTGGTGCTATGGTTCTGAAACTATGGATATGGATAAGCATACGATCAAGGGTGTCTGGGGATTTAACGGAACAGAAAGACCGGGTGCTGTATATCTTGCAGCAGTTCTCGCTGCACATGCACAAAAAGGATTGCCGGCATTTGGTATTTATGGAAGAGATGTTCAGGAAGCAGATGCGACAGAGATTCCGGAAGATGTAAAAGTCAAATTACTGCGTTTTGGACGTGCAGCGGTGGCAGCAGCTACAATGCGTGGGAAATCTTACCTTCAGGTTGGTTCCGTCACAATGGGAATTGCCGGATCAATCATTGATTCTGCTTTTATGGAAGAATATCTTGGCATGCGTGTAGAATCAGTTGATGAAGTCGAGATCATTCGTCGAATGACAGAAGGCATTTACGATGAGAAGGAGTATGAAAAAGCACTTTCATGGACAAAGTCACATTGTAAAGAAGGATGGGATAAAAATCCTGATTTTGTAAAGAGAAACGATGAACAGAAAGACAGAGACTGGAAATTTGTTGTTAAGATGATGTGTATCTTAAAAGATTTGATGAATGGAAATCCAAATCTGCCAGAAGGAAGAGAAGAAGAAGCCGTTGGTCATAATGCAATCGCTGCAGGTTTCCAGGGACAGAGACAGTGGACAGACTTCTATCCAAATGGTGATTTTGCAGAAGCGTTGATGAATTCGTCTTTTGACTGGAATGGGGCAAGAGAACCTTACATTCTTGCAACAGAAAATGATACATTAAATGGTATTGGAATGCTCTTTATGAAACTTCTGACAGGCCGTGCCCAGATTTTTGCCGATGTGCGTACATATTGGAGTCCTGAAGCAGTAAAGAAAGCAACCGGTTATGAATTGGAAGGTGTTGCAAAAGAAGCCGGTGGATTTTTACATTTGATCAATTCCGGTGCAGCCTGCTTGGATGCAAGTGGTGCTGTAAAGGATGAAAACGGAAATGGTGTGATGAAGCCATTCTGGGAGATGACACAGGAGGACCAGGAAGCCTGCTTAGAAGCAACAGAATGGTGTGAAGCGGATAATGGTTACTTCCGTGGTGGTGGATTCTCTTCACGTTATCTTACAAAGGCAACAATGCCTGCAACGATGATACGTTTGAATTTAGTAAAAGGACTTGGACCTGTTTTACAGATATGTGAAGGATATACGGTAGAACTCCCGGATGAGGTATCGGATAAGCTTTGGAAACGTACTGATTATACATGGCCTTGTACCTGGTTTGCTCCAAGAACAACAGGCGAGGGTGCATTTAAAACAGCATATGATGTTATGAACAACTGGGGTGCAAATCATGGTGCGATCAGTTATGGACATATTGGTGCAGATCTGATCACATTAGCATCTATTCTTCGTATTCCGGTTTGTATGCATAACGTGCCGGAAGAGGATATCTTCCGTCCGGCAGCATGGAATGCATTTGGTATGGACAAAGAAGGACAGGATTTCAGAGCGTGTGCAGCATATGGTCCGCTTTATAAACTGTAAGATGTTTTTTGACAGTAAATTTGGCTGATCGCTGATTGGAAGATCGATGAAAATTTAGAAATGAAATAAGACTGAAAAAAAGTCTCTGACTAGAAAGCGCCTGTTCCGGCAACATTACCGGTTCAGGCGTTTCTTTTTATTATGAATGAAATGTAACTTTGATGTTCCCCATAGTACAATCAAGTGATACATCCCCATAGATGGTTGTATCTGTAGCGGTACCTTCATTTTTGTATCGGATATCCCCCATTGTCGCGGATGCCGAGTTAAAGTTATAGTTGCTTTTTGCACCGGCAAGTCCTAAAGTAATATCTCCCATATGTACCTGCAGATCAGAAGATCCGGTTAATTTTCCATATAGATCAAGAGAACCGGCAGAGCAGTCAGTCTTTAGGTTGTTACAGACATTTTTGGCTGCGTTATCTTTTGAACCGAGCTTGATATCACCGGCACTACAATCGATGGAAGCTGTGTCATTGATCGTAAATTGATCGATCGTCATGCTTCCGGCAGCGACATCCAGAGATACATTTTTTGCCAGTATTGTATCGGCTTTCGTGGACGCTGCTGAGACACCCATTTTTATGGTATCTGCTTTTAGTGTGTTGATCTTGACATTGCCGGCAGAAAGTTCAAGATGTACTTCTGTCAAGGCAGCAGAATCAGGAATTGTGATCGTAATTGTTCCGTTGTGTGTGTCAGAGGAAGTGAAAGTATGACGGATCAACTCAGAAAGCTTTTTGTGTTTGGAAGTTTTTACTTTCCAGACACCATCTTCTATTATATTTTTGGAAAGTTTGCCACCGGAAATAGAAAAATCATCGCCACTTTTAATGATGATATTTCCTGCAAACAAGTCAAAGTCAAGCTTATGGACGGTTGACGGATCATCGGATGCTGTCGTTTCAATCGTATGTGAAACTGTTTGTGTTGTTACGGAATGCGATGAGATCGTCAGCTCATCATAATCTACACCCAGGATCATTCCAACAAGGATCAAAAGAACGCCAAGCAGGAACAGGATTCCGGACAGGATTAAAATAATATGTTTTTTCTTTTTCATAGTACTACCACCTCTTTTTTATCCATTGTTGAAATTTCAGGGTTATGCTTTTTGCAGCTTTCCAAGATGCCTGAAAGAGAGCCGGCAGAAACCGGATACAAAATAAGACACCGATCCATATGATCAAAGCACCGATCGCAAAAAGTACAAGACCGATTCCCATCGTAAAAAGCACAGCACCTGTACCGGAAGCAGCCGTCATAAAAAAGCTTCCAAAGAAAGATGCAATACCACCGATCATCAATCCGCCACCGGTTCCAAATAATGCGAGAACAATAGAAACGATCACAGAGAAGATTGCAAGGAGGATTCCGAATAGCACAGACAGACAAGGAAGTCCGATCGTAATTGCAAGGAGAGCAAACAAAACGATCCATGCAACTTTGCGGGTTGATTGCTGCTGATAATGGCTATTGTATCCGTTGGCTGCCTGTTGATAGCTGTTGTTGTTGAAACCATTGCCGGTCTGCCGGTAGCCATTGTTGTTGAAACCGTTGCCGGCCTGCTTGTAGTTGTTGTTGTTGCTGAAACCGTTGCCGGCTTGCTGATAGCTGTTGTTGTTGAAACCATTGCCGGTCTGCCGGTAGCCATTGTTATTGAAACCATTGCCGGCTTGTTGGTGACCTTGTTGGAAACCATCTTTTGTCTGCTTAAAAGCGCTGTTGTTTTCGTTTTGTGAATCTGATTGTTCCTTTTGTGCATAGAACTCCGGGTAAGCAGCCGATCTGTGAAAAGAACTTCCCTGACCGTATTCGATATCATCCTGTGTTGTTGCTTTGATCTGATTGGCAAGTTCTTGTGGTGATCCAAGCTCTTTTAGGATTGCCTGCTCGTTTTCAGGTCCTGCATCCTCAAAATAATCTTCATAATATTTGATCGCCTGATTCCGTTCTTCCGGAGGAAGATCTGAGAGCAGACGATGTAATTCATCTAAAAATAATTTTTTATTCATGATAATCCCCATCTTTCCCGCGATTTTTTCGCGTATCTATCATAGTGGAAGCAGTAAACGTTGTGAAATGTTTTGAATAGCATTTTTTATTCGTATGTCCATGCTTCTCATTTGTTATTGAGTAATAAATCATTGATTTTAGAAATATAACTGCCCCATTCCTGACGATAAAGCTCTAACTGGCATCTGCCGCGTTCAGTCACTTTATAATAACGACGGTTGCGGCCATGAAATTCTTTATCATATACTTCCAGGCAGTCATCTTTTTGCAGTCGTCGCAGTACAGGGTATAAGGTAGATTCCGAAATCTCGATCACAGCACGAACATCCTGTGTGATCTTATACCCATAGGTTCCCTCTTCTTCACGATAGACGACCGCAAGGACGATCGCATCCAAAAGAGCAGCTCCTGTATTAAATACCATAATATTCCTCCTTCCTGAGAGTATATTAGTATGATAAATAATATTATATGGCGTATAGTATTATTTGTTATTGATACTATACGCCATATAATATTAGATGTCAATATAGCAATGATAAAAAGAGCAGACCGGTCTGATCCGGGAAAATGCAGCAGATCACCTGTCAGCCTGAGAATATATCTTAATGAAAATATTAGTGAAGTTTCTTTGTGAAACCAACTTCTGACATAGCGTTATAGTGAAATATAACAGTAAGACACTTTCTTTTTTGTACATAATGGAGAAAAAAAGCAGAATTATGAAAAAGATGTTGAAAAAGAAATCTAAAAATAATAAAATAGTAACGTTGTTTATAATATAGTAGTTTCGTTTTTGTTGAATAGAAACGCTAGTTTAACATACATAAACAGTTTATGATGGGAACGTCATGACAAGCAACAGAAATGGAGGATATAGGAAATGATCGAGTGTAAAGGTAGAATTGCCGTATTAACAAGTGGTGGAGATGCACCGGGAATGAATGCAGCAGTACGTGCCGTTGTACGTACCGGTATTGCAAAAGGATACGAAGTATTTGGTGTAAAAAGAGGATACAATGGTATTTTGAATAAAGAAATGGAATTAATGACATTTCAGGATGTATCAGAAAAATTACAGCATGGTGGTACTTTCCTTTTTACAGCTCGTAGTGCAGAGTTTGGCGAAGAAGCCGGTAAGAAGAAAGCAGCAGCAATCTGTAAAGAAATGGGAATTGACACATTGGTCGTAATCGGTGGAGATGGTTCTTTCACAGGAGCAAAGGATTTATCAAAGTATGGTGTAAATGTTATTGGTTTACCGGGAACGATTGATCTTGATATTGCATATACAGAGTATACGATCGGTTTTGATACGGCAGTAAATACTGCGATGGAAGCAATTGATCGTCTTCGTGAAACTTCTAATTCGCATGAAAGATGCAGTGTTGTAGAGGTTATGGGACGTTCTGCAGGATATATCGCACTCTGGTGTGGTATCGCCAATGGTGCAGAAGAGATTCTTTTACCGGAACGTTTTGACAATGATTATGACAAGCTGATCGAAGAGATCAAGAAGAACCGTGAAGCAGGTATGACACATCAGGTTGTTATCAATGCAGAAGGTGTCGGTCATTCTTATGAGCTTGCACAGCGTATTGAAGAAGCTACAGGTGTAGAGACAAGAGCAACGATTCTTGGTCATTTACAGCGAGGCGGAAGTCCTACAGCGCGTGATCGTGTTTATGCATCTGTTATGGGATCCTATGCAGTTGACATTATCGATCAGGGTAAGAAAAATCGTCTGGTTGGTTATAAAGATGGTCATGTATATGATATAGATATTGAAGAAGCATTTAAGATGAAGAAGAGCATTGATGATTATGAATATCAGGTAGCAAGTATTCTTGGTACAAGATGCGATTATAAGAATATCTAATGAAAACATGGCAAAAGCTGCATAAATAATAGAATAGTGCCAATACATATATCTGGCAGACTTTTGCAAGGTATTTAATTTAAAATAGTTGTAATTAAAAAAGACAATGTGATCTGTTACGGAAATATCTTTTCAATGGAAGAATGTTAATAGCATGAAAAGTATATGACCGAATGGTTTCATTGTCTTTTTTGTGGAAAATACGTATAAAGTGTCCGAAATTTGAAGTATATTTGTACTAATTTATATAGTTCTTTCATAGCAGACATCTGCTATAATCAAAAAAAGAAAAGCTGCCATTTGCAATCAATCGGACTGAAAAAATAGTATTGCGGGAAAACGAAGGAAAGACAGGATAGACTGAAAAAAGGTTTTTGCACGGACACAAAAGAAAGGCAGTTTAGATTGTGTCAGGTGAACTATGAAAAATGAGCCGTGAAAAAGACATGCTTTGAAAGTGACACTACCGAGTGTTACAGGGAGGAAAAAGATATGAGAAAAAGTTTAAAAAAACAACTGATCACAACAGTTCTTTCTATGGGAATTGTTATATCGCTTCTGAGTGGCTGCGGTGACCAAAAAGAGACTAAGAGCACGACTAAGAAAGCGGATGTTACACAAAGTGCAGACCAGGAGGCAAAAGATCCGGTAAATACCGGCCTTGCAGCAGGCGATACCTCTGTGTTGGAAAAGAAAGCCGGTAAGATGCGAGACATCACATCACAGCAGCTGATCAAAGAGATGAAGATCGGATGGAATCTGGGCAATTCTCTTGATGTCTGTGAAGCGGATACGGATGGAGATGGTAAGGTCAACCAGACACCAAAGCCCGGCAAAAAGGTAGATGAGACCTTATGGGGCAATGTTGAGACCACACAGAAGCTTTTTGACAGCTTAAAGAAGGATGGTATCAATGCAGTTCGTATTCCGGTGACATGGCGTGATCATATCATAGATAAAAAGAAGAATACCATTGATCCGGCATGGATGGATCGTGTGGAAGAGGTTGTCCGTTATGCATATACAAATGGAATGTATGTGATCATCAATCTGCATCATGACGGAGGTGGTGATCCTGACTTTGGGGCATGGATACGATCTGCATCGGAAGGTGACAAAACGAAGACAGAAGTTTTTGAACGCTATAAAGCATTATGGACTCAGATTGCATCCCGTTTTCAGAATTATTCCGACTATCTGATCTTTGAATCAATGAATGAAGTTGGATTTGATGATATGGAAGAAAATAAAGCATTTGCATTATTAAATGAGTTCAACCAGACTTTTGTGGATACCGTCAGAAGCAGTGGTGGCAATAATGCCAAAAGACATCTTCTGATCGCCGGGTATTGGACAGATATTGAAAAGACTTGTACAGGTATTGAGAATGGAACGTTTAAAATGCCAAAAGATACGATTAAAGACAGAGAAATCTTATCGGTACATTATTATACGCCATGGCAGTTCTGTACAACAAATCAGCAGAATACATGGGGAAGCAAAGAAGAAATCAAACAGATGCATGATCTGATCGATCAATTGGATAAAACCTGTGTGAAGAAGGAAATTCCGGTGATTGTAGGAGAGTATGGATTTGGGCCAAACGATCCGGCAAGCTGTCGTTACTTTGTTGAAAATTTCGTAAAGTATACATATGATAAAGGCATTGCAAGTTTTCTTTGGGATAATGGCGAACAATATGACCGGACAAAAATGGAATGGAAACTGAACGGTCTGATAGATGCTTTAAAGAGAGCAACAAGTCATAAGTCATATACGATCAACAAAAAATAAAAAGAACAAAGCTGCTGCTTTGGCAAGATAGTCCTCTGTTTGATCAGAGGACTATCATTTGTCTTATGTGTGTTTTTCATCTTTTTTGGCAGGTGGCAGCGTAAAGATAAATTCCGTTCCGACACCTTCTGTACTGATCACATTGATATTTTCATTATGTGCTTCAATAATCTCTTTTGTGATGGAAAGTCCAAGCCCTGTGCCGGTCTTATCTTTGCCTCTGGAATCATCTGTTTTGTAGAAACGTGTCCAGATTTTTTTCTGGCTTTCTTTTGCAATACCGATACCATGATCTTTTACCGAAATAAAGACTTTATGGTTTCGTTTTGCAGTTCGTATTTCAATCGTTGTATCATTTGGGCTGAATTTGATCGCATTATCCAATAAGTTTTGAATAACCTGCTGGATCTTATTGATATCTGCATTGACAAAAAGTTCTTTGTCGCTAAAGATCAGATTCAGAGAAATCTTTTTTTCTGTACATCTTTGTTCAAAAGCGGCAGAAGAGTCTTTGATCGCCTGATTGATATCAAAGTCTGCTAATTCTAATACAAGACCATCCTGCTCAAACTGGTTTAATTCTAAAAGATTTCCGGTAAGTTTTGTTAAACGTTCTACTTCAAAAAGAATAATATTAAAATATTTCTGCTGCATTTCCGGCGGAATCGTACCATCTGCGATCGCTTCGGCATATCCTTTGATCGAGGTCAGCGGAGAGCGAAAATCATGTGACACGTTGGCAATGAATTTTGTCTGATAATCGGTTATACTATGCATTCGTTCGGAAAGATAATAAATTGCAGATGCCAGCTCATTTTGTTCTTTGCTAAAGGAAGTTGTGATTCCCTCATCAAATTGTCCGTCAGCATATTTTTTCGCTGCATTTGTCATAAGACGAAGTGGTCTTACACTCTTATGATATAGGTAAAAAAAGATCAAAGCCGTTACAGTTAAAAGCAGAATAAAGCAGATCAGGATCGTGTCAATATACTGGGTTGCCTGGTCTAACATTCCTGAGTTAGGAGACATCAAAATGACGTATCCTTTTGTCTCTAAAGATTCTGTGATCGGATAGATCACCGTGATCATGGACTCTGACAGCAGTCCCTTAGGACAGCGGCCGACAATCGTCTGGTTGGATAAAAAACCGGAATCATATCGGTTGATATTACGTCCTTTCTGGCTGTTTTTCATATCAGAATCAATTAGGATCATTCCATCAGATGATGCAAGCCAGACACGCATATTTGTTAATGTCTGGAGAGAAGAAAAGTGTTTTAACAAAGTAGCATCTGAGGTGTTTAATATATCCATGCTTGGAATATAATCTTTTACGATCAATTCCGCTTCATTGTATAATTTCGTTTCTTCTGTTTTGATCAAATGATTGTATATCGTGGTACGTCCATAGGTGTTTAACAGAACAAAGACCAGAATACATAAAATAGCATAGGATAAAACAAATTGGAAGCGAAGAGATGATTTAGGCATAATTCATTCTCCTTTGTAAGCAAAAAATTATTTGTGGTATTCGAACTTATATCCGATTCCCCAAACCGTTGTTAGTTTCCATGCCGGATGATCTTTGAACTTTTCACGTAATCGCTTGATATGCACATCCACGGTTCGGGTATCACCGATATAATCGTAGCTCCAGATATGATCAAGAAGCTGTTCGCGTGTAAACACCTGATTAGGATGAGAAGCAAGGAAATAGAAAAGTTCCAATTCTTTTGGTGGCATTTCTACCACTCCGCCTTTGTAATGAACAGAATAATCCGTCAGATTGATTGTCAGATCAGGATACGTTACCTGTTCGACCGGTAATGTATCTTCAGGCGTGTTCGCTGCCTGTATTGTCGGTTGGAAACGACGTAATACGGCTTTTACACGGGCAACCATTTCTTTGGAATCAAAAGGTTTCATAATATAATCATCAGCACCCAGTTCCAGTCCGAGAACCTTATCAAAGACTTCTCCTTTGGCAGAGAGCATGATAATAGGAAGGTTGGAGCTTTTGCGCACTTCACGCAATACTTCATAGCCATCAATGCCCGGAAGCATGATGTCGAGTAACATAATATTGGGCTGATAGGTTTTAATCATTTCTAAAGCAGATTCACCATCACCTACAATTTTAGTATCAAAACATTCTTTCGCAAGGTAAAGGCTGATAAGCTCTGCAATATTTTCATCATCATCAACAATCAGTATTTTTTGTTTGTTTACCATTTTTTTCATTCTCCTTTTTGTAGTGTATTTATTTGAATTCTACGATAGTAACGCCCATATCCCCTTCACCGAATTCACCCAGACGGAATGATTTGATGTATTTGGTACGCTTCAGATGATTGTGTACTGCCTTTCGTAAAGCTCCGGTTCCGCGACCGTGTATGACCGTGACTTGTGACATGTGAGCCAGATAGGCATCATCTAAGTATTTGCCAAGGACCGGCATTGCTTCATCGACTGTCATGCCGATCAGGTTGATCTCCTGATGGATGCTGGCAGCCTTGTCCATACGGATGTGGCCTCCACCGGATTTTTTCTTCGGTTCCGGCTTAACAGGTGCCTGTTTGATCAGTTCAATGTCATTTAAATTTACTTTGGTTCGAAGCAGTCCTGCCTGTACAAAAAGATCTCCTTTTTCGTTTGGAAGTGTGCTGACCGTTCCAACGGAATTCAAAGAAAGAATACGGACGTCGGAGCCGATCATTAACTGACTTGCTTTGACTTTTTTTGTATTTCTTTTTGGTGCAGCGATTTTTTTGTTAGCGTCTTTTTTGTTGATCTCTTCGCGCAGCTTTGCACGTTCCGCTTCCATTTCGCGGATGTGTTTATCACTTTTTGCCCATTTTGTGTATTTCCGGATCGTAGAATCTGCGTATTCTTTAGCGTCGGCTAAGATACGTGCAGCCTCCTCATTTGCATTTGCCAAAATCTTTTCTTTAGAAGAATCGATCTTTTCTGTTTTCTGTCGAAGCTGTTTTTTTAGCTCGGAAATTTCTTTGCGGTTTTGAGATACGCTTTGATGTTCCTTCTCTAATTCGACCCTTGTCTTTTCAAGGTCACTGATCACATCTTCAAATGCCTGTGCATCAGAAGTGATCCTTGCTTTGGCATCCTGTATGATCGTATCAGACAGACCAAGTTTGCTTGAAATCGCAAAAGCATTACTTTTACCCGGTACACCGATCAAGAGACGGTAGGTTGGACGCAATGTGGTTACATCAAACTCGCAGCAGGCATTTTCAACATCCGGAGTCTGTAAAGCATAAAGCTTTAACTCACTGTAATGTGTCGTTGCCATAACGATTGAACCACGGCTGTGCAGATCGGACAGGATTGAAGTTGCTAAAGCAGCACCTTCTACCGGATCGGTTCCGGCACCTAATTCATCAAAAAGTACCAGACTATCCTGATTAGCATGTTTTAAGATTGATACGGTATTGACCATATGCGAAGAAAATGTACTTAAATTCTGTTCAATACTCTGTTCATCGCCGATATCCGCATATACTTCTTTGAAAATGCGTAAGCTCGAACCATCAAATGCCGGAATATGAAGTCCTGACTGTCCCATCAAAGTAAGAAGTCCGACTGTTTTTAAAGAAACAGTTTTACCACCGGTATTCGGACCGGTTACAACGAGCAGAGAAAAATCTTTTCCAAGATGCAGGTCAATCGGAACAACCTGTTTATATGGGATTAAAGGATGCCGCCCTTTTTTTAATTCTATATAGCCTCCCTTGGGAAATTTCGGCTCGGTTGCTTTCATTTCTCTCGAAAGAGATGCTTTGGCAAAAATGAAGTCAAGTTTTGAAAGAACCTGAAAATTCTGTTCAATAAAAAAAGTCTGTTCTGCAGCCTGATTGCTCAGATCAGCAAGGATCTTTTCAATCTCCTCTTGTTCTTTTAATTCTAATTCACGGATCTCGTTGTTTAGTTTAACAACCGATGTCGGTTCCATAAAGAGGGTAGAACCGGTAGCGGACTGGTCATGCAGCATACCAGGAAAAGAAGAACGGTATTCTGCTTTTACCGGCAGACAGTATCTTCCGTTACGCATCGTGATCAGACTGTCCTGCAGCATGGAACGTGCAGAGCTGTTTAGGATTGCATTTAATTGTTCATGGATCTTATCGCCTGTTCGTTTTAACGAATGACGGATCTTAGACAGACCGGCACTTGCATCATCAGCAATCTCATCCTCGGCAGGTATACATCGACGGATCTCATTCATTAAGGGAAAAAGTGGTTCAATCTTCTGATAATAATCATTTAAAGAATCCCCTGTTTCGTCTGTCTCATTGACACTTTTTCGAAAGTAAGCTTTGACACTGCCTGCAGCATTCAAAAGATTAGAGATATTTAAAAGCTCTGTTGTACTTAAAATAGAACCGATCTCCAGTCTTTTTAAACTTTCACGGATTTCTCTGACTCCCTGAAAAGAGACAGCACCCTGTGTCAGGATATGTGTCAATGCATCTGAAGTTTCACGCTGTTCATGCAGGATCATTTCTTCGTCGGTATAAGGTGTCAGATCACGACAATACTGTTTTCCTAACGGAGAAGCAGCATGTTTGATCAGTTTTTGTATTATTTTATCATATTCTAACGTATGGAAAACTTTCTTATTCATACAAATCCTCGTTTCTGTTTCCTCATTATTCTATAGGCACGGCAGACATTTGCATTCTTGCAAATATTCTCGCAAAACAAAATATTACAATGCGTCATAGCAGTAGCTTTTTATTTGTGTTTCTATTTCTATTGTATTTTGGAGCACTGTTTCACCTGATAAGAATTTCTAAGATTTTTTGCAATGCTATGTGTGCGCTACGTGGCTTTGCGAAGCGGGAGCGTGTCCCA
>ERZ773200.1545-NODE-1545-length-19215-cov-3.643998_pt1 | contig 19215 bp, 18 predicted proteins | sample MGYA00581008_ERZ773200 | MGnify/ENA primary metagenome ERZ773200 (study PRJEB29015, sample SAMEA2737770) | human gut metagenome | biome: human gut; feature: human-associated habitat; material: faeces | place: China | collected 2012 ... | reverse complement strand
CTTGTGATCCTGTGCTCCTGCAGATTTATAATTTCCATTGGCAATTTCACTGAATGCCTTTTGGTTTTTCTTTTTCTGAACATCTGCAGGCGTGCCGCCGGTCTTTAAGCCCTGATATATCTTCACGCCGAGTGCAAGGACAAGCGCTGCATAGACAAACAGAATGATCTCTGTCGGTAACAGCTTAAGAACACCCTTCTGATACAATGCAGCCGGTACATCCATCAGAAAATGAAGTGCCACGGCAACCCAGTACATATATTTCTTGCCGGCAACATAGACTGCCTGGAAAACAAGGATCGATAATGCGACCTGCACCATCATTGCAGAGATACGCTCGAGATCTGCCATATAGCAGGTCATCTGTGTTACCCCCTTGATATTGGTGATCAGCTGGTTTAATGCATCCACAGACTGTGAGCTGTCCTTGTAGGCAGAAAGCATCTTGTCCATGGAACCGTTGTTAATAAGCTGTCCGTACGCATAATACTGAATATAAGTAACACCAAGCACAAGAATGCACTCAATACCGCCATGACCGATACCATATGTGACAGCCGTCTCCTTATTCGGATGCTTTGTCAGTACAAAGCGGAATGCAAGATAACGTCCGGTCTCCTCAAAAAGTGCGGCAACCGTTGCCGCATAGATCACATATAAAACAACATTACCGTTGATCGCTTTTGATACCGGGTTACTTGATAAAAGAAAAAGGGAATGCGGGATCATTTCCAGCATTCTGGAAAATGCGATAAATACCATCACACCAACCCAGAACGGAACGAGACTGCGCTTGGTATACATCTTCCATGCAACAATAAGTACGACAGGGATCGTAATTGCTAAAAGTCCTGTCTGAAGCATGGCATTTAATATGTTTTGTTCAATCATTCTATTGTTCTCCTTAATACAAATTGATATGATTAAGTATGATATGCTTTAATCATTTATTTAGAGTAACACAAGGGGCTTTTTATTGCAAATTATATTGGGATCGTTTATGATTTTTTCAGTAATATTTAAGAAATGGAGTGACAGATTATGAAAAGCAGTGCAGAACTTAAGAAAGATATTTTGGCGATCGATCATCGTGGATATCCCGGTTATAAGGGACTTCGCGGCAGATATCAGTTTAAAGATCATGTATTGTCCATCGATCATGTGCAGGGAGATCCGTTTGCGTCTCCATCTCATTTGTCGGTGCATGTTGATGGACATAAGGCAGGTTTTCCGAAGGATTATTATCAGGATGATATTTCCAGGATTACGCTGCAGGATCATCTGACAAGATGCTTTGGAAAGGCACTGGCACCGTTTAGCTTTAAGGCAAAGGGCTCCGGTAAAAGCGGCCTTTTATCGGTATCGCACTGCGGACAGCAGGTGCTTGAGCGCACCGCCTGTGAGGTGTCGGCAGACGGCTCGGTGACGGTTCGGTTTGAGGCAGGTTTTCCGGCGAACGGGCGTAGTGTCAATGCAGGGGAGCTTGTTAAAATGCTGTTTCAGTTTGTGCCGGAGGCAGCGCAAATCGCATTGTTTTATGACAGACTTAACAAAAATGCATTGAAGGCGGCGATCGAGCTTGCCCGTGACCAGCAGTTTATCAGGGAGCATTTGAGTGAACAGGGACTGGCAGCATTTCTTGCAGACGGCTCGGTGCTTCCGAGAGAAAGCGGAATCTCTGACCGCCCAATGAAGGGTGCTGTGTAACCCGGAAGTCCGGCAGCCTGTAAGGTGACCGTTACTCTCCCATACCACGGTCCGGTCACCGGTATGGGGATCAAGAAGGGCATCACACTTTTTGTCGGCGGTGGCTATCATGGCAAATCGACGATTTTGCAGGCACTGGAGATGGGTGTTTATAACCATATCGCCGGAGACGGCAGAGAATATGTGATCACGGATCCGAGTGCATGGAAGCTTCGTGCGGAGGACGGACGAAGTATTTCCAATACGGACATCTCTCCGTTTATCAATCATCTGCCAAATAAAAAGGACACCGTTCATTTCTCCACGGAGGATGCCAGTGGAAGCACTTCGCAGGCGGCAAATCTGATGGAGGCTGTGGAAAGCGGCTCTAAGCTGCTTTTAATTGATGAGGATACCTCTGCCACGAATTTTATGATCCGCGATGAGCTGATGCAGAAGGTGATCTGCCGCGAGGAGGAGCCGATCACGCCGTTTATCGAGCGAGTGCGCAGTATGTATGACGATCTTGGCGTCTCTTCCATTATCGTTGCCGGAAGCTCCGGCTCATTTTTCGGGATTGCAGATACGATCATTCAGATGAAGGAATATGTTCCGTATGATATTACAGAGCGTGCCAGAGAAGCGGCTGCCTCTTATCCGGCACTCAAACAGCAGGAACACTTCCCTGTCTCAGACAATATGCGTGCACCGAAGGCAAATCAGGCATTAAAAAAAGATCCCCGTCTCAAAATGAAAACGATGGGGACCAATGAAATGCTGCTTGCAAAGGACGCAATCGAACTGCGCTATCTGGAACAGCTGATCGATCCGGAGCAGACAAATGCACTTGCTTATGCCCTGAAATATCTGGAATTGAACCGTATGAACGGATCAAGAACGGTTCCACAGCTTCTGGATGATGTCGAAGCACTGACTGCCTCCAAAGGCTTAAGTGCTTTGTATGATAAAGAATATGTCCGTTCCGGTCTTGCCATGCCGCGTCGTCAGGAAATCGCAGCATGTCTGAACCGGTACCGGAAATTATATTTTAATTAGTATTCTGTCCGTTTAATGGGACATCTTCTACGATGCGTCCCTTGTCAAGGTTCGGCTGCAGGAAGTTTTCTTTGGCGTATTCCCAGAGTGCCTCTGAACCCTTATCGGTATTGCGGTTGCGCCCAAGGATCTGGCTTAGCCGGATCCCGCGGTCAGCCCAGCTTTTGCCGTCTGTCGCATTATTTAACATCATCGGCTGCAGATTGTCCATGGTTCTTGCAAAGCGGGATTCCGGCGTGTTCTGGGCTTCAAATTCTTCCCAGATCTCGCGGAATTTCTTTCCCTGATCCGGTGGAAGTATCTGAAAGATCCGGTCGGCTGCGGCAAGCTCGCGCGCCTTTTGCGTTTTCTTGCCCTCCTCATCGTAAGCGTAGGTATCTCCTGCGTCGATCTCGACAAGATCGTGGATCAGAAGCATCGTGACAGTGCGCAGAACATCGATCTCTTCGTTAGCGTATTCACTCAAAAGAATTGTCATGATTGCCATATGCCACGCATGTTCTGCGTCGTTTTCCCTGCGGACGGCTCCGGTCAGATACGTCTGTCTGCCGATAAATTTCTCCTTGTCGATCTCCAGACAAAATGCCATCTGCTGCTCTAATCGTTCGTTATCCATAATGTTCCTCCGTTTCTGTGATTATCTATCTTTTGTCACAAATAGAATTGCTTTTTTCATGTTTGTAAGAAAGCTGACAGATACATAATGCTATCTGCCAGCTTTTCATTTTCTTATCCAAGAAGTCCTGTACTAAAATAACGTTCCATGCGGTCGGCAAGAACCGTAGCAATCACCTTGTCTTTGCCGTATTTTTCAGCCATTCTCTCACATGCCCAGATATTGGCTCCGGAAGATGTGCCGCATAAAAGTCCCTGTACACGGGCAAGCTGTCTCGTCCGTGCAATCGCATCCTCATCGGATACCTCCACAACATCATCGATCAGCGAGGTATCAAGAACAGCCGGAATAAATCCGTCGCCGATGCCTTGGATCTGATGGATGCCCGGTTTGTCACCGTGCAAGGCGGAAACGTTTTTGGGCTCTACCGCAATGACCTTAACCTTCGGATTATGATCCTTCAGGTAACGACCGATGCCCTGAAGCGTTCCGGCACTTCCGAGTCCTGCCACAAAAATGTCGACCTTGCCGTTTAACTCTTCATAGATCTCCGGTGCCGTCGTCTGATAATGAATGTCCGGGTTTGCCGGATTTTCGAACTGCTGTGGCATAAAGCCTCTATCGCCAAGCTCCTGTAAAAGCTCCTGTGCTCTGGCAACAGACCCACCAATGCTCTCCTTTGCCGGGGTGAGCACAAGCTTAGCGCCGAGACTCTGTATGATCTTTTTGCGCTCCTCACTCATATTCTCCGGCATGACAATGATGACTTCATAGCCCTTCCGCACACCGACTAAGGAAAGACCAATCCCGGTGTTGCCGGAGGTTGGTTCCACGATCGTCATTCCCGGCTTTAAAATACCGTCCTTTTCTGCCTGCTCGACCATGTTTTTGGCAACTCGGTCCTTGATGCTGCCGCCGGGATTTAAAAATTCTGCCTTGGCATAAATATTACAGCCGGTGGACTCCTTTAAGCTGATCATCGGTGTGTTACCGATGCAGTCAATAATGTTATGAATCATACTATTCCTCTTTTCCGGGCAATGTCCATTTTATTTATAAATATGCATTGTATGCTGAAAATTAACCGATGATCTCGGACAGATTACGCTGAATGCCGGCTGCGACCTCCGGATCATTCATTGTATAAACATGAATATGCTTTACGCCATTGGCGATCAGATCGATGATCTGGTCCGTTGCGTAAGCGATACCAGCCTGTTTCATCTTCGCCGGTTCATCTCCGAACCAGTCTACGATCGATTTAAAACGTGCCGGCACGCAGCTGCCGGAAAGCTGGATGCTTCGTGCAACCTGATTCTTCTTGGTGATCGGCATGATACCTGCAATGATCGGCACCATGACACCCGCTTCGCGAAGACGATACAGATAATTATAGAAAATGGAGTTGTCAAAAAACATCTGTGTCGTCAGAAATTCACAACCGGCATCTACCTTTTCCTTTATATGGAGAATATCCTTTGCCTTGGAGTTTGCTTCCGGATGCCCCTCCGGATAACATGCGCCGCCGATGCACATTTCCGGTGCGATACGTTTGATCTCACGAACCAACTCAGCAGCGTAATGAAACTGTCCCGGTAACGGAAACTCCGTCTCCTTTGGAATGTCACCACGCAGAGCCAGAATGTTTTCAATGCCTGCTTCCTTCATCAACGTGATCTGCTTTTCGACCGTCTCTTTTGTCGAAGAAAGACAGGTCAGATGCGCCAGAGAATTAACACCGTAGGCATCCTTGATATCCTTGGCAATTTGGATCGTATACTTGCTGGTGCCGCCACCGGCTGCACCATATGTAACGCTCATAAAATGCGGCTTAAGTGCAGCGATATCGCGCACGGCTTCGTTAACCTTCTCGGCTGCTGTCGTTGTCTTCGGCGGAAATACCTCCATGGATAATGTTACTTTATCGGATTTTAATACCTCTGTAATCTTCATTTTATTCCTCATTTCTGCACACATTTTCTGTATATATATGTCTGTGCCCGGTGTGTGTGCGAAGGACACGGATAAGGCACTCCTAAGAATACCATAAACCGGAAAAAATCTCAAACCAAAATGAGATTTTACGTTACGAGCATTTTCCTATATCATAAAACAATCCCAGGCCGGCGATATATCTCAGACCTGGGATATCAACATTAACAAATCAAACTATGCAGTGTATTGTTTCAGGCTTTCCTCCTCGGAAAGAGCTGCCTCAGCACATGCGTCGTACTTTTTCATGACACCGACGCCGATTGCATATGGACCGGTATGAACACAGATTGTTGCACCGATCTGGACAAGATGTGACGGCTCAGTAACGCCAAACGACTGAAGCTCTTCATCGAGGAGCTTCTTAAACTGCTTTCCCTCTTCCTCATCATAGCCAAAGCCCAAGGAATAAATATAATTCTTCGGATCATCGTTGTTCTCCTCAAAATACTGCTTTAATAATTCGAGAATCTTTGCCATGGACTTCTTACGGCTGCGTGCCACACCGGAGGAATCAATCGATCCGTCCTTTAATGTGATCATCGGCTTTAAACGCAGCATGGAACCAGCCATACCGGCAAGCTTGCCGATCCTGCCGCCGTGCTGCAGATATGTTAAGTCTCCCACGGTAAAGAAAATGCGCCCGCGGTCCATCATCTCTCCGGTCAGTACGGCTACGGTCTTCTCATAGGAATAACCTGCATCCCGCATCTTTGCTGCCTCGATTGCATAAATTCCCTGTGAAACCGTTGCTTCCAGAGAATTGATCACGGTAATTTTCGCCTCCGGGTAATCCTCAAGCACGATTTCCTTTGCATTGGCTGCGGCATTGTAAGCACCGCTTAAGGTACTGGTGATCGTCATGCAGATAACAGCTCTGCCTTCTTTGACATGTGGCAGAAACGCATCGACAAAATTCTGAACGGACGGCAGAGACGTTTTCGGATATACATCCGGCTCTGTCACCATGCGCTCATAGACATCGCGGATACCGATCTCATCAATCTCCTTCTGATAGTTCTCGCCGTCGAAGGATACATAAAACGGTACCACCTGAATATTATATTTCTCTCTTAACTCCATTGTCAGATCACAAGATCCGTCGCTGATAATCTGGAATTGCATAATCATTCCTCACTCTTTCCAAAAGGTTTTTGTTTCTTTACGACACAGTTTACATGTTCTATTCCATGTAGTATCAATAACTACATTCTAACATATACAAAACCCCTGTCAATAGTATTTACAAATTAATCATGGAAAATTCCAGAAATATTAAGAATTGGATATGCTTATAAAATCTTGCTCCCGTTGGCGGTCAGGCGGAAGCGCGCACCGAGAATATCAGCAGCTTTCCGACACATCTGCATCCGTCCGAGGAAAATGTCAAAATATTCGTACATGGTACAGATGTTTTCATCAATCTGCAGGTTTAGGGAAATCTGTTTCTTGGGAAGACTGATCTTGAAATGAGACTCTGTCACGGCAAAATTAACACGGTCGTGCATATCGTAGGCGGCACGCTCCTTGTCGCGGACGCGGTTTCTGCGGACGTCAGTCTTATCGGCGAGGATCAGTGCTGCGGATAATGCATCGAAAGCACTGCCGGTTGATTCATCGTGGCTTGCGATCGCGGACATGATCTGAATGCGGTCTTCCATGGAAATATCCGTTTTCTTCATCCACTCATTGGCAAGCAGTGCTCCATATTCCGCGTGGTGGCTCCGGTTGACGCAATTGCCGATATCGTGCATAAAGCCGGCGATCTTTGCCAGCTCGATCGTATGCTCCGGATATTCAAATTTCTTCAGGATCATTCCTGCCCGTTCAGCGACCAGAATACAATGCTTTTCGGAATGATCGGTATAACCCATGACACCTAACTTTTCGTTGCCGCGGGCGATATATTCTCTTAATTCTCTGTCTTTTTTGATTTCTTTATATTTCATTGGATTTATCACCGTTCTCTCTGATTTGTTATAACCGCGTGATCGCGTCCATGGCAAGCGCGGAGCGTTCGCACTCTTCTGCCGATAAGGTAAGCTGACAGCAGTAAGGACTGCCCTTCATGTACTTTGCTGCGTAGCTGAGTCCGTTTGTTTTCTCATCCAGAAACGGCTTATCGATCTGCATCGGATCGCCCAGCAGGATGATCTTTGTCCCCTTGCCGGCGCGTGTGATGATGCCCTTTACCTGATTGGGTGTCATATTCTGTGCCTCATCGATAATCAGATAAGTACCAACGATCGAACGACCACGGATAAAATTCAGTGCTTCGGTCCGGATGATCCCACGTTCAAAGATTTCCTGGATTTTATCCCGAAGTGCTTCTTCGTCCTCGTAGCGGTTCTCCTCATCGGAATCCAGGATCTGCTCCAGATTATCTATGATCGGACGCATCAGCGGCGCAATCTTTTCTTTCTCTCCGCCCGGAAGGAAGCCGATGTCATCGTCAAATTGTGCATTTGGACGGCACACGATGATGCGCCGGTATTCTCCCGACGGATTGTTGTACACCTTTTCCATGCCGACGGCAAGCGAATAGAAGGTTTTGGCGGTTCCGGCCATGCCCTTGATGATCACAAGAGGGATTTCCTTTGCCGGAAGCATCAGTGCCTCCTGCATAAAATACTGTCCCAGATTCTGCGGTTTTATCCCATAGGGCTTTGTCTTCTTATAGCGTAAAGGTACGACCTTCTGACCGGTCACCCTGCCAAGTAATGTCTTTCCGGAGGATTGATCCGGAGTAAGGATCAGAAATTCGTTTTCTGCCGCTTCGACCGGACTTGTTTTCCCATTTTCATCTGATATATAAAGAACGTCTAACGGGGCTCCGTGCTTTTTGAAGAGCTTTACCTGATCCTCCGGAATGTATGCCTGTGACCTGCCAAGATACATATTGTCATCCTCGGAGATCTGTTCCGTGGTAAAGTCCTCTGCGCGCAGTCCAAGGATCTGTGCCTTCAGACGAAGCACAATATCCTTGGTCACAAGAACGATCTGCTGACCGCGCTTTCGCTGCTGAAAAAGACCTAGGCAGACCTTTAGAATGCGGTTATCGGCTTTGTCCTCCGGGAGATCCGGTGGAAGTTCTACGTCCTTAAAGTTTTTCTCAATGCGGAGGGTACCGCCCTGCTCCAGCTTTACACCCTTTAAGAGATCTCCTTTGTTACGGTAGCTTTCCAGAACGCGGACAGCACTTCTTGCATTGGAGCCATTCTCACCTTCGTTTTTCTTCAGACCATCCAACTCCTCTACCACAACAAGCGGCAGGATCAGATTATTATCCTCAAAGCAGTGAAGGGCGTCCGGATTTTGTATCAGCACGTTGGTGTCGATTACATATGTTTTTTTCAAGTATCATTTCCCTCTTTCGTTTGATTTATTTTCATATATCTTAAACGCTCCGTGTAAAATCTGCTATCGTGATACGGTAAAGGGAATGTAAAACTTAGTGCATATTATTCTCCCGAAGCAGCCGTACAAGCTGAATCAGGATGGTTGGAAGTGCGGAAAGCAAAAGGATCATGCCGTATGCCGTTACGTTCAGTTTTGCCACCGAGAAGATACCGTGCATGCCCGGAACAAGCAGAACGATACCAAGTAGCAGGACGCCAGCGGCAAATGCCCAGAGACTGTAACGGTTTCTTCGAAAACCGATCCGCACGATCGAATGATGGCTGCGGCAATTAAAGCCATGGAACAGGCGCGCCAGGGACAACGTAGAAAATGCCATAGTCATTGCGGTCATATGATCGGTACGGTATCCGTAATGGTAAGCGATCATGGTTGCGATCGCGATCAGAATACCCTGTCCCAAAATCTGGACACAGAAGGCTCGCGTTAAAATTCCTTCCTTCTGGTCACGCGGCTTGCTTTTTAATAGATCCTTCTCCGGCGGTTCCATGCCGATCGCCAGTGCCGGAAGCGAATCGGTCAATAGATTGATAAACAGAAGATGTACCGGCTCGAACGGAATCGAAAGCCCTGCCAGTGAGGTGTAGAGCACGGCAAGGATCCCGGCCATATTGCCGGACAGAAGAAATCCGATCGCATTTTTGATATTGCGGTAAACATTGCGTCCGTTTGCAACGGCTTTAATGATCGTGGCGAAATTATCGTCCCCGAGAATCATTGAAGCGGCATCTTTGGCAACCTCGGTGCCGGTGATTCCCATGGCAACGCCGATATCTGCTTTTTTAAGTGCCGGAGCATCGTTGACACCATCTCCGGTCATGGAAACAATCTTTCCCTTTTGCTGCCATGCATCAACGATCCGGATCTTATTTTCCGGGGAAACGCGCGCATAAACCGAGATCTGTTCGATCTTATCCGCAAGCTCCTTATCATCCATATGGTCTAATTCCATTCCGGTAACGGCAAGATCTCCCTCTTTAAAAATACCGATCTGTCTGGCAATGGCTGTGGCAGTAATACGATGATCGCCTGTGATCATGACAGTGCGGATACCTGCGGAATCAGCGTCCTTTACCGCCTTAACGGACTCCTCTCTCGGCGGATCGATCATTGCGGCAAGACCGAGAAAGATCAGATCACGCTCTGTTTCCTGTGTCAGTGCGGTATCATCGGGAAGTTCGCGACAGGCAAATGCAAGAACACGAAGTCCCTGCATTGAAAAGGACTTATTAATCTCAAAAAGCTTCTCAGCCTCTGTATGATCAAAGGGAACCACGCCGTGTGAAGTGGCAACCTTTACGATGCGATCCGTCATGGTATCTAAAGCACCTTTTACAAAGACAAGGTTTTGATCCTCTACAAGATAGCGGCTGCTCATCCGTTTACGGTCGGAATCAAACGGGATTTCCTCCAGTCTTGTATATTGACGGCGCAGCTCCGGATAGTCGTGGCGAACCTGATCAGACATTTCAAGAAGTGCATATTCGGTCGGGTCACCAATCCCCTGTCCGTCAATAATATCAGAATCATTATTTAAAACAGCATTGAGAAGAAGCAGCTTGTGAACCGGATTTTCTTTGGAAAGCTCCGATGGAGCATATACATTCTTATCCGCGAAAAGCTGGCGTACCGTCATCTTATTCTGTGTCAGTGTGCCGGTTTTATCTGAACAGATCACAGATACACAGCCAAGGCTTTCTACGGCTTTTAAATCCTTGATGATCGCATTTTCCCTTGCCATTTTCTGTGTTCCCATCGCCTGAACGATCGTGACGATCGAGCCGAGTGCCTCAGGGATCGCCGCAACAGCAAGCGCAACAGCAAATAACAGTGAATCTAACAGCCCGCTTCCACGGTACAGGCTCAGTCCGAAAACAAGGACACAGATCACCATGATCGCCATGGCAAGCTTTCCGCTGAAGCGGTCTAAACTGACCTGCAGAGGTGTTTTGCGTTCGCCGGTGTCATTCATGAGACGGGCAATCTTTCCCATCTCGGTGTCCATACCGGTTTCAGTGACAATGACCTCTGCTCTTCCGTAGGTGACAAGACTGCCGGAATAGACCATATTGATCCGGTCCCCGAGAGCGGCCTCACCGGTTAAAACAGTTTCTTCCTTATCGATATTGGTGGACTCTCCGGTTAAAGAGCTCTCATTGACCTGCAGGGAATAATTGTTCAGGATACGTCCGTCTGCGACCACAAGATCGCCGGCCTCCAGTAAAAGAATATCACCCGGAACAATATTCTGGGCGTCAATTTCTGTTTTAATGCCGTCCCGGAGCACTTTGGCAGACGGGGACGAAAGCTTTTTCAGACTGTTCAAGGATTTGCGGGCTTTGCTGTACTGTACGGTTCCAAGCACTGCGTTCAGGATCAGAACGACGATAATAACCGCCGTGCTTTCCGGATTGCCGGATATCGCCGATACGACCGCTGCAATGATCAGAATAATGACAAGCAGATCGGCAAACTGCTCACCAAAAACGCGGAGCAGACTTTTTTGTTTCGCACAGTCTAACGTATTTAGACCGTGTTCCCACAGCCTGTTATCCGCTTCACTTCCGGCGAGTCCCTCCATGGTCGTCTCCACTTCGGAAAGAACCTGCGACGTTGTCTGTTGATACCAGTTTTTCATATCTTTTTACCTCTCCCTTTCTGATAAAGTTTTGTAAAATAAAATGAGACCTCTCATGCAGAATAAGATCCATTAAATGATCTGACTCTGCATGAAAAGTCTCATAACCGAACAAATATTAAGCGGTATGCATCACCAGGCGCGTGCGCCGAGATTGTTGACAATGCATTTAAATTACTCCCCTTACATGCGTGTTTATTAAATTAAAATCAGTATAACGGGCGTATCAGGATATGTCAAGACGTTTTTGTTCAACAGACATGTACAAAATCCCGACAATATCTGCAAGAATCCATCCGATCGGAATCGAGATCCAGATTCCGGTCACGCCGATAAAGCTTGAGAACAGGTATGCCAAAGCAACACGAAGCAAGGCGGATACGGTCTTTGTTGCCGGCACCGTAATTCTGTGCCACAAAGGTGGAGAATGCATTGCCAAAATCCTGCACCGGCAGGTACGCAAACGTGTCGATCTTAACGGCAGCTGCAAAGGCTGCCAGGATCAGCACAAAGGCATGAAAGACTGCCGCTTTCAGAGCTTCCTTCACCTGTCATCATATAGTAAATGTCCCCTGCAACCGCGCATTCCTCCTGCACTCTTCTAAATATAAATAAAACAGAGATGCCGGTTATACAAAGTAAATGAAATTACTCCGCACTCTTCCCAGAACAGGGAACAATTCTATTATAATACACTTTATCCAAAAATCAATGATTGAGATTTCATGGTAAGAAACGTATAATAAGAAGCAGCAAAATACAAGGCATACAGAAAGGCAGGAGTACTATGAATATGGAGAGGAAATATCAAATTGACACTGCGCAGAATAGCGACTTTTTAAAAAAGGCACGAAATGAGCTTCTGTCCTTTGGGCACAAGTTTCCTTCTTCGAAGGGAAGTTCTTATTATCTTGGCGATGACGGAACCCCATGGAAAACACGAAACCGTGAAACATGGATCACAAGCCGCATGGCGCATGTATATTGTCTCGGAAGTTTTCTTTCACATCCGGGCAGTAAAGAACTTGCATCCGCTGCGATCAAAGGACTTTGCGGGGAACTGCACGATGACAAAAACGGTGGCTGGTATGCGGGACTTACTGCAGATGGCTCCATTCTTCCGAACAAGCAGTGCTATGCACATGCGTTTGTTATTCTTGCTGCATCCTCCGGTGTGCTTGCAGGAATCGATCAGGCCGATTCACTTCTTCAGGATGCACTGGCTATTTATGATAAATACTTCTGGAATGAAACAGAGGGACTTTCCTGTGATACATGGAATACAGAATTTACAAAGCTTGATGATTACCGTGGCTTAAATGCCAATATGCATACGGTAGAAGCATTTCTTTCGGCTGCGGACGTCACCGGTAATGAAAAATACCGTATGCGTGCCGGACGCATCATTGATCATGTGATCGGCTGGGCTGATGAGAATGACTGGCGTATCCCGGAACATTTTACGTCTTCCTGGGAGGCAGATTTAGAATGCAACAAGGATCATCCGGACGATCCGTTTAAGCCGTACGGCGCGACACCGGGACATGGTATCGAGTGGGCGAGACTGATCTCGCAGTGGGCACTGTCCACTTTTTCGGACAGCACTACAGAGGCTGCCAGCTATCTGACTGCCGCAAAGAAGTTATACCGCCGTGCCGTAACCGATGCCTGGAATGTTGACGGTGCGCCGGGACTTGTCTATACCACAGACTGGAAAGGAAAGCCTGTGGTGCATGACCGGATGCACTGGACTCTTGCAGAAGCGATCAACACCTCATCTGTCCTCTGGCATGTAACCGGCGAAGCAGAATATGCCGAGGATTACAGCATGTTTCTTCAGTATCTCGATGAGATTGTCTGGGATCATAAGACAGGCTCATGGTTTCACCAGCTTGATCGCGATAACAAGCTGCTTGACACGGTATGGCCGGGGAAATCCGATCTTTACCATGCGGTGCAGGCAACACTGATCCCTTTATACCACCCGAAGCTTTCGATCGCTCCGGCTGTAAAGAAGCATGAGCTGATCGGATAAAGATAAGTAACAGATCTTTGAACACTACATTACGAGCATTTTCCTATACCGGAACAAAAACTCGCTTAGACCGTAAGGCTTAAGCGAGTTTAAAAATTGTATTCATAATGCGGTAAGCAAATAACTTATATTATCGGGAATTCGATTCCCAGTATGGCTTCTGATCCTTATGCGAAAAGCCCTTGAGGGTTTGCTTATAGACAGCCAGTTTATCGGCATACTCCTTCTGAGCTTTCGGCTTTAAGCTCCCCTGCGCCGTCAGGTCGCACATCTTCTGTTCAAACCGGGCAAGTGCTTCCTGTGCGGCATCCTTATAATTGTTCGCAAGATTGGAATCAATCTCCTGCATCAGTGCATCAAGTTCTTTATTCTTCCCGAGATGACTCAAAAAATCAAACATTCTCATTCCTCCTGTTACAGCAGGGCACGGATCTGCGCCTGTTCCTCATCGGTAAAATCAAGATGTTTCAGACATGCTGTGTTTGTCCTGATCTGCGCCGGACTGCTTGCACCGGCAAGCACTGTTGTAACCGCTTTATTGGACAGACACCATGACAATGCCATTTCAGACAACGTCTGTTCTCTGCTTTTTGCAATCTGATTGAGTGCATTTAAGCGGGTAAGCATCGCATCGTCAAGCTGGTTACCAAGCCATGTATTGCCCTTACCGATCCTGGAATCAGCCGGGATCCCGTTTAAATACCGGTCTGTTAAAAAGCCCTGGGATAATGGGGAGAATACCGCAAGTCCAATCCCGCTTTCGTAAGCATATTCATCCAGCCCATCCTCTTCGATCCAACGGTTCAGCATTGAATAAGACGGCTGATTGATAATAAACGGTGTTTTAAGTTCCGTTAAGAGTTCCTGCATCCGCTTTGTCTGCTCTTTATTGTAATTGGAGACGCCGACATACAGTGCCTTACCTTGACGCACGATCTGGTCAAGGGCACAGGCAGTTTCCTCCATGGGCGTATCCGGATCATACACATGATGATAAAAGATATCGACATAATCTAATTTCATCCGTTTCAGGCTTTGATCCAGCGAAGCAATCAGATATTTGCGGGAACCGTTACGGTCGCCGTAAGGTCCGTCCCACATCTCATAGCCTGCTTTTGTGGAGATGCACATTTCATCACGAAACGGACGCATCCCACGGTCAAGGATCCTGCCGAAATTCTCCTCGGCACTGCCGTTGTATGGATTGCCATAATTATTGGCGAGATCGAAATGTGTGATACCAAGATCAAATGCCGTATGTACCATCTCTTCCATATTCGCAAAATCAGACCGGTACCCGAAATTCTGCCAGAAGCCCAGTGAGATCTTCGGCAGTTTCAAACCACTTTTACCACAGCGGGTATAGATCATATTGTCGTAACGCTTGTCATTTGGTGTATACATATGTGTACCCCCTTTTATCCATTATTGTCTTTTACTTTGCCTGATAGCTTTTGACGAATGCAGATACCAGCTTTGCACAGTGCTTTGCCGCCTGCTTTTCAAAGGTCGGATAGTCCATCTGTGCGGAATGATCTGCCTTGTCGGAAATTGCGCGGATGATCACAAACGGCAGTTTGTTCAGATAAGCTGCCTGTGCGATGGCGGCACCCTCCATCTCTGCACAGTCGCCGTGGAAATCCCGGATCAGATGCTCTCTGACAGACTGCTCTGCGATAAACTGATCACCGCTTACCACAAGTCCTTCCATCACGTTGATATCCGGATTAACATTTTTACAGCAGGCGATGGCATCATTCTTCATTTGCGTATCTGCCGGGAAGGAAAGCGTATCAATCCCCGGAATCTGTCCCAGTGCATATCCAAGCGGCTCAACGTTCATATCATGCTGCAGGGCTGCATTTGAGATAAGAATATCTCCAATGTCAAGTCCGGCATTTAAGCCACCGGCCACACCGGTGTTGATCACATGGCTTACCTGATAAACATCATTTAAGATCTGCACGCACATGGCGGCATTGACCTTTCCGACACCGCACCGGACAACAACGACCGGTACTTTATCAAGCAGTCCGTCGTAAAATTCCATACCGGCCACGTTCTTGCACACAACCTGTGTCAGTTCCTGCTTTAATGTAGCAACCTCAAGCTCCATTGCTCCAATAATTCCTATTTTCAATGCTCTACCTCTTTTCTTTATGTCTCATTACTGTGGATATATCAGTCTGCTCTCGTCAATGTGATACAGGACTTCGTCCAGATACTTCTTTGCCAGATAATTTGCCATGCCAAGATTCATATCCAGATAATTGCCGCAGTCCTTTGGACTTGCGCCCGGTACTTCATCGTGAAAATCACGGATAAATTCAAACATCTCGATCATTAACGGCACGATATCCCCGGATTCGTAGTCGCCCGCCAGCAAGAGATAAAAGCCGGTGCGGCAGCCCATCGGTCCGAAATAGATCGTCTTGCTGCCGTAATTCGTATGATTTCTCAAAAATGTTGCTGCAAGATGTTCGATCGTATGCATCTCCGCCGTGTTCATGACCGGCTCCTCATTCGGGGAAGTCATACGCAGATCGAAGGTTGTGATCGTCTGATCGCCGACCGGATCCTTTCTGGAAACATAAACCCCGGGCTGCAGCTTAATGTGGTCAATGGTAAAACTTGTGATCTTTTCCATGATAATATTGATTCCTCCGTTATATTGTTGTGATCAGGTCTCCGCAGAGCCTGTCTGTTACGATATCCTTACATCTTTCCCGGTGTGCGGCGTGAAGCGGATGATCCCGGAATGCATTCAGTGCATCTGTATCTTCTAGTTCCGCATAAAATACCAGATCATATCCACCGGCAAGATTTGTTCCAATCTCTGCCTTTAAAAGTCCGTCAATGTGTCCGTTGTTCATGGTTGCAACAGAATCCTGCAGAAACTGTAACGCTTCTGCTTCTCTGTGCTGATTCTTGACGGTATCGGTATAGTTCCAGAACAGAATATGTCTTATCATAATATAAAACCTGCCTTTCCGTGTCAATCCTTTTGTATGAGATCTGTAATAACAAACCAATAACCCCATCCAAAGAACACACAAATTGATTATACACCATCTGATGAGATTAGGTAACTAAAACTGATTGAAATATATCATCGGACAGTATTGGTTTCTGCCATTCGTTCATAGGTATATTCGAATGCTTGCTGACCGGTTCTCGGATAGATCCTCTTTCCAGGCTCTCCGGTTCTTTTCATTCCAAGCTTAATCATCACTTTCTCGGACGGGATGTTTTTGCAGTCACAGTGTGCCACGATCTTTGCAGCTAAAAGCCTTTCAAAGCCGTATTCGGTAAGCATCTGCGCTGCCCCTGTGGCAATCCCCTGATTGCGCCGGTCAGGACGTAAAAGCCATCCGATCTCAAAAACGTCCGGTTCTTCTAATGTCTCCAGATCAATGAGACCAACAATCTGATCCGACCGGATGATGACAAATATACGGTCCTTCGGAACCGGATAATGCCATTGTCTTGCTGCCCAGTCAACAAAGGTTCTGGCTTCTTTATAATCCCTCTTCGGAAAATCCAGCATCATCGTGATCCCCTGATCGGTCACGATCGATTCGATGGCACTGATATCTGATTGTTCCACCGGGCGAAGCATAAGCTCACCCCGGTATATGTTCTGATCGTGATATATGTTCTTCATACATCTCCTTATATCTGTGATAAATGATCTTATAGATAAGCGATTTATTCCCTTGCACTTACTGCGGTGATCAAAGAGCAAACTGCTCTCTTACCGTATCAAGTGATCAGAAATCAAAGGTCAGCGGATCAAAACTTGTTCGTTTCCCCTGATTCATCTGATCCAGAGTTTTCATATCTTCTGCAGTCAATTTAAAATCAAAGACAGCGATATTTTCACGCAGTCTGTCCGGATTCTTGGACTTTGGAATCGGAATGATACCCTGTTCGATATTCCATCGAAGCAGGATCTGCGCCGGTGTTTTCTGATAGCGATCTGCCATTTCTGCCAGTGTATCGTTAAATTTGCCACGCTGCAACGGCGCCCATGCTATAATCCGGATATCGTGCTTCTTACAGTAATCGGTAAGCTCCGTATCATGCATCAGCGGACTGTTCTCAATCTGATTGATCATTGGAGAAATCTGGCAGTGTGCCAGAAGAAATTCGAGCTGGCTGATTTCAAAATTGCAGACACCAATGCTGTGCACGAGTCCCTGTTGATAAGCCTCCTCCATGGCAAGCCAGGTGCTTAGCATTCTCTCTTTATTCTGCCCGGGCCAATGGATCAGAAAAGAATCCAGATATGTTGTCTGCAGCTTATCCAGTGTCTCATGAAGACTTTTCATGGTCTCCTGATACCATTGATTACCGTTATCCACCTTGCTTACCAGAAAAACTTCTGAACGTGGAATTTTATTGGCGATCAATGCATCTCCCAGAGCCTTTTCATTACCATACATCTGTGCAGTATCGAAAAGCCGGTAACCGGCATCGTATGCAGCCTTGATAGCGTTATTCATCTCGTCTCCGACGTTCATTTTATAGACACCGAGACCAATCACCGGCATCTTAATCCCATTACTTAATGATATCATTGTGACATCTCCCTTCGTTTTCTCTTCAACATTGATATGACTGGCAACGATCTCATGCGCACGTTTGCAGTCGACACGGCTAAACTCAAAGCGGTATGGAACGTTATCTTTGGGTGTGGATACCATCAGCACCTGCGAAAGCTCTCCGTTTGCCGGCTGCTGCCATGCAAAGTCGAACTTCTCCCAGCGAAGAACGGCGACACTCGTCATCACGCCCTCCTCGGTCAGATAGCTGTACCTGTCATGAAAGATCATAGTGACATACGACACAATGTCCAGAATAAAGACCACATAGACACCGATATAAATTCCGAGGGTCCATACGTCATCAAGTAACATGATAAGCCGGAATACCCGTGCGATCAGGTACCAGAAAAACATCAGAAAGACTACATGAAAAATGTACTGCTTCAAATTATATAAAAGCGTCTTTGCGATGATTGCTCCCGGGTCTTTCCTGGCTTTATTCATGGCTCTAAGTCCCGGTATAATCCCCCTGATCCATACCTTCAGATGTGCAACCATCTCATAGACTACGCCGACCGTAAGCAACAAATTCCAAAATAACGACATAAAAACCTGCCTTTCTCCCATAGTGTAGACCATAAGTGCTTATTCTCTGTTATTGTAACACGTTTGACGCATTTTTTCATCTGTGGATATGAACATTATCTATATAATAAAAAATGACGGATAAACAATTTTGTTTATCCGTCATCGTTTTAACACGCCGTGTCCGGTTCTTCTATGATCTTTGATTCCTTCACTTCTTCTGTCTCATTCCGAAAGATTGTCCGGAAGATCAGACGAACAAATGGTCCGCAATAAAACATCTGATAGCAGATTGCCATCGGGAAATTCATTGCCCATGTCTGAATCCATGTTCCGAAGGTCTTCGTCTCCTTAAACAGGATTGTCGCGACAAGACTCATGATTGGACACATGATACAGCAGATGCAGATAGAAATTGCATATGTGATAAACTGTGGTCGGTCATCCGGCTTCATAACGGTAAATGCCAGCCCTCTTGCAATTCGTCCGACAACGAAAAATTCTAAGATAAATGCGACAGGCACCATGACCGGCAGCTCATGAACTGCGGCAAGAAATGTCGCTCCTGTAACCTTGCCCATATTAAGAGCTACATTGTAGACAACCATTCCGTACACCATAACAGTGGCCATGATTGCAGTGA
>ERZ773200.1544-NODE-1544-length-19221-cov-3.449703_pt1 | contig 19221 bp, 15 predicted proteins | sample MGYA00581008_ERZ773200 | MGnify/ENA primary metagenome ERZ773200 (study PRJEB29015, sample SAMEA2737770) | human gut metagenome | biome: human gut; feature: human-associated habitat; material: faeces | place: China | collected 2012 ... | reverse complement strand
ATTGGAAATGTGTATGTTGAAGTCATTCGTGGGACACCAATGTTACTTCAAATCCTGATTTTATTCTCAGTTATTCCATCTATTTATACAGCGTTTACAGGAAATGTTTTAAGAATTAATGTTTTTTTAATTGGAGCAATCGCTATGTCAATTAATAGTGGGGCTTATTCAACTGAATTAATTCGTAGTGGAATTAATGGAGTTGATAAAGGACAATGGGAAGCTTGTGAAACTTTAGGACTTTCTCATAAACAAACAATGAGACTTGTTATCTTACCACAAGCGTTTAAAAGAATTATTCCACCAATGATCAGTGAATTTATTACATTAATTAAAGATTCTTCTTTAATTAGTTGTATTGGTGCCGTTGAATTATTAAAATCTGCACAAGTTGTAGGAGCACAATATTATGACGTTATGTCTCCTTATTGTATTGTTGCTGTTTATTATTTAATTATAACAATTAGTATTTCTTATTTAGGTAGATATGTAGAAAAGAGGTTAGCTGAAAGTGATTAAAGTTGAACATATATCAAAACAATTTAAAAAAGTAAAAGCGGTTGACGATGTTTCTCTTGAAGTCAAAAAAGGAGAAATTGTGTGTTTAATTGGCCCTTCTGGTTCAGGTAAGAGTACAGTTTTAAGATGTATTCATGGTTTAGAAGTACCAGAAACAGGACATGTATACCTCAACGGAGAAGTATTAGATCCAAAGAAATCTAATTATCAAGAATTAAGAAATAAAATGGGATTTGTTTTCCAACATTTCAATTTATTTCCACATATGACAGTCTTAGAAAACTTAACACTTTCACTTACAAAAGTACGTCACATGGAGGAAGAAAAAGCCAATGAAATAGCTTGTAACTATCTTACAAGAGTTGGCTTATTAGATAAAAAAGATGAGTATCCAAATAAACTTTCAGGTGGACAAAAACAAAGGGTAGCGATTGCGAGAAGCTTATGTACAAGCCCTGAAATCATGCTTTTTGATGAACCAACAAGTGCCTTAGATCCAGAAATGGTTATTGAAGTATTAGAAGTTATGCAACAACTTGCTAAAGAAGGAATGACAATGATTGTTGTTACTCATGAAATGGGGTTTGCTAAAACAGTTGCTGATCGTGTTATTTTCTTAGAAAATGGTAAAATCGTTGAAGAAAATGATGCAAAAGCTTTCTATGAAAATCCTAAAACTGAACGTGCTCAAGATTTCTTAAAGAAGGTTATGCACTAGTGAAACTACAACGTTTTGAAGTAGAGTCTTATATGACTTTGCATGAAAATAACTGTCGCTATAACTTAGCAGATACAGTTGCTAAATCTTTAACTTTAAAGGAATTATTAGCGTATGATAAGAAAGATTCATTAGAAGATTTAATGAATCTTTCTTTAGATTATGGTGCTATTGAAGGTTCTCATGAATTAAAAAAAGGTATTTTAAGTTTATATCAAAGTGGTGATGATGAAGAAATTGCTATTTGCCATGGTGGTGTCAATGCCAATGAACTTGTTTTAATGACATTACTTTCAACAAATGATCATATTTTATCATTTTTACCAACGTATCAACAACTTTATAGTTTTCCTGAATCTTTAGGGGTAGAAGTTGATTTTATTCATTTAAAAGAAGAAAATGAATGGAAAATTGATTTTGAAGAATTAGAAAAAAATATTAGAGAAAATACAAAAATGATTTGTTTGAATTTACCAAACAATCCTACAGGAACAACTTTAGATCATGAAGAAATGCATCAACTGATTCAAATATGTAAAAAGCATGATCTCTATGTTCTTGTTGATGAAATCTATCGAGGACTTTATCAAGAAGAATCCATTAGTGATCTTTATGAAAAAGGTATATCAACTTCAGGACTTTCTAAAGTTTTATCAACCCCTGGACTTCGTGTTGGTTGGATCAAAACAAAAGATAAAGAACTTATTCGTTTAATCAATGAAAGACGTGATTATTCAATTATTAGTAGTGGACCAATCAATGATTATTTAGGGGCACTTACTTTAAAATATAGTAAAGAAATTTTAAAAAGAAATCGTGAGATTTTAGAAGAAAATAAGTGTTACTTGAAAGAATGGTTAAAAGATCATCCTCACCTTTCTTGTGTTATTCCAAAATATGGAACAGTTTGTTTCCTAAAATATGATTACAAAATAGATTCAAATACTTTCTGTGAAAAGTTACAAGAAGAAACAGGGGTCTTCTTTGTACCGGGATGTTGCTTTGATGTGGAAAATCATCTACGTTTTGGACTTGCAAATGATTCACAAATTGTCAAAGAAGGTTTAGAAGTATTTTCAAATTGGTTAAAAAAATTAGACACTTCAAGATAAAGAAGTGTCTTTTATTATTTTAAAACAATAAATTGCACTTAAAGTTAAGGTTGTAATCAATCCTGTAAATAAACTAATCAAAATAGCGTTAACATAAAGATAATGAGATAAAGTATAAGTTAAGATAATTTCTAAAGTACATTCAATCATAGAGATGATAAACATCACTTTATTTTTATTTTTAGCTTGTAAAATTGTAGAAAGGGGTGTTTGTAAATAAAATAGTAAAAAAGGAAAAGACATGTATTTTAATTGTTGATAGCCACTTGTTGTATTGTAAAGAATCATAAGGGATTGTTTTGGAAAAAAATAGAAAATTAAAGTAAAAGGAAGACCAATAAGAAAACAAATAAGTAAGGCATAAAGAAGATGTAAAAAAGTATTACTTTTATGATAATAAAGATCATCTGTAGCAATAGGCAAATAGAGGCGATAGATGATCGTACAAAAAAAAGTAGGCGTGACAAGCATCGAGACGACATAGCCAGAAAGGATGGCATATTGGTCTTGGATAAAGTTTTGAGTTAAACCAAGTCGAGTTAAAACATGAATTAAAAGAATGGGCTCTAAAAAATTCATAAAACAATGGTAAAGTCGTGAACCTGTTAAAGGCAAAGAAATGTTTAAAAGATCTTTCATAATCAAGTTTTGCTTATTTATGTTTTTTAAAGGAGTAAAAGAATATCTTTTACGACTTAAAAGAAGTAGATAGATAATTGACATCAATTCACCAAAACTCATTGATAAATAAGCGATTGTTACTAAAAAAGGTAAGGATGAACTTAAAGGAGTTTTTAAAAATAAATAGGTAAATAATAAACGTGAAGTTTCTTCGACAATTTGGCTTTTAGCAATGACATAGACATGCCCTTTGGCTAAATAATAGTTTTTAATAATACCACTGATAGCAATCAATGGAATAAAAATTAAAAAGGATAAAATGGGATAAAGAGTATAATCGTTTTTTAATAAAGAATGAGCAATGAAAGGACTTAAAATAAAGAGGGTTCCACAAATAACAATGACAGAAAAAAAGGATAGAATAATTGCGGTAATAATGACTTTGTAGTTTTTATATTTTGGATGTAATATAAGACGAAAAACAGCAGAAGGAATCCCAACCTGTCCAAGTGTTAAACACAAAGAAAGTGTTGGCATAATGACAAGATATAATGACATGGCTTCTAAAGGAAGAAGCCTGGAAAGCAACATTCTATTTAAAATACTAAATATTTTAGAGATAGCTGAACTAGCAGAAAGAATAATGAATGAATTGATAAGTTTTCTTTTCATAAAAGACTTCCTTTATGTCGAATTTTCATCTATAATAGACGAAGTGGGAGTTGGTTTATCATGAATGAAAAACTGGATTATAAATTTGGTAAATATGATTTAGATTTTCTAATCAAATTAAAAGCTCATGAGTTTCGTAAGCAAAAAATAGATAATATATCCGAAAAAGAAATAAGAAATTATTTATTCAATATTAAATGGAAATCTCAAAAGAGTCTACCAATGTGTGATATTATTGATGATGTAATGAATTTACAATTTTCGGAAATTTTTGATTATTTAAGTATACAAGCAGTTAAAGAAGCAAGTACACTCGATTTAGCAGCATTTCAAGAATTCATTTCAAAATAGTTGGTAACAACTATTTTTTATTTAAGGAGATTTTATGAACTGGGATATAAAAGAAATACATAACTATAATGAATATATGCAAAAGTATTCAATACATTCTTTACTTGCAAAGATTTTTGCACAAAGAGAATATAATGAACAAGATGTTCAAGGACATACTTCAAAAAGATTGATTTATCATGATTTTTCATTGTTTTTAGATGCGGATTTAGTTTTAGATCGTATACAAGAAGCTTTGGAAAATGATGAAAAAATATGTATTTATGGAGATTATGATTGTGATGGAATCTTGTCAACAGCCATTCTTGTTCAAGCTTTTTTAGAATTAGGGAAAAAAGTAGGGTATCATATTCCTAATCGTTTTGAAGATGGTTATGGACTAAATAAAGAAAGAGTTCAACAAATGTATGAAAAAGGATATTCTTTGTTAATTACAGTAGATAATGGTATTAAAGCGTATGAAGCTATTGATTTAGCTAATGAACTTGGTATTGATGTTATTGTTATTGATCATCATGATTATGACGAATTGCCGGATGCATGTGCAATCATTCATACAAAAATGTCACCGGATTATCCATTTAAAGAAATATGTGGAGGTTTTTTAGCGTATAAACTTGCCAGTAGTTTGCTTGGAAAACATGATAAATATTTATTTTCTTTAGCAGCTATTACGACGATTTCAGATATGATGCCTTTAGTTGATGAAAATAAATCGCTTGTTTCGCGAGGCCTGCAATTTATGAATGAAGAAAAATATCTTCAATTAGAACTTTTAATTGGTGAAAATCAAAAATATAATACAACAACTTTAGGTTTTAATATTGCACCTAAGATCAATTCCTTTGGAAGACTACCAGAGCTTGTTAATCCAAATCATTTAGTACATTATTTTTTAAAGGATGTCGATCAAAAATTTGCAATCCAAATTTCTCAATACGCTAAAAAAATCAATAGTAAAAGACAATCTCTTACAAATGAACAATATAAAAATATTTTAGAAAATAGTCAAAAAGATGAATTTTTATATAGCTATAATCAAGAAGTTCATGAAGGAATTGTAGGCTTAATTGCGGGGAAGTATACTCATGAATTTCAAAAGCCGAGTTTTGTTATGAAATATGATGAAAAAAATGAAGTGTATCGAGGAAGTGCCAGAAGTATTGAAAGTATTCCTTTAAATCAAATCTTTGATGATTTAAAAGATTATTTTGTACAATATGGTGGACATGCTTTAGCGGGTGGCTTTCAAGTAGCTAAAGATGAAGTGTTAACTTTAAAAGAAACATTGCATACCTACTTAACAACACATACTTTTTCTAATGAAAAAGTTCTTGAAGGAATTCAAATTGAATTAAATGAGCTTACTTTACCAGCTGTTAAAGAATTAGAATTGTTAGAGCCGTATGGTCAATGTAATGAAGAAATGAAATTTGTTTTAAAAGATATTACGAATTTTACCAGTCGTGTATTATCTGATGGGAAACATTTACGTTTCGATATTCCTTTAAATAAAGGTAATTTACAAGCACTTTATTTTAATTGTTCGAATGAAATTGAGCAATTACAACGAAAAAAGACAATTTCTTTAATAGGAACTTTAAAAATTAATAAATATTTAAATACAGAATCAATAAATATGATTATAGAGGATATGAAATAGTTTCCTTGATAATAAAAGTTTGTTATAATAGAAATAGGAGGAGTACATAAAATGGACTTTAAAAAATATATTGAAGATATTAAAGATTTCCCTGAAGAAGGAATTATTTTTAGAGATGTAACACCTTTATTAAAAGATAAAGAAGCTTATAAAGAATCAATTGACACATTCGCTAAATGGATTGATGGGCTTGGAGTTCAAGTAGATGTTGTTGCTGGTCCTGAAGCAAGAGGCTTTTTATTTGGATGTCCTGTTGCTTACAAAGTAAATGCAGGGTTTGTACCTGTTAGAAAACCAGGAAAATTACCAAGAGAAACAGTTTCAGCAAGTTATGATTTAGAATATGGAAAAAATGAAGTTCATATTCATGCTGATAGTATCAAACCTGGTGAAAATGTTGTTATTATTGATGATTTACTTGCTACAGGTGGAACAGTTGAAGCAACTATTCAACTTGTTGAACAACTTGGTGGTAAAGTTGTAGGAATTGCCTTTTTAATTGAACTTGAAGCTCTAAAAGGTAGAGAAAAATTAAAAGACTATAATGTCTATTCGGTATTAACTTATTAAATAAAAGAGAGGAAACTCTCTTTTATCATATGAGGGGGTTATAATATGAAAGAGTTTAAAAAAGCTGGAGATAAAGTCACTATAGAAGATGTCTATGAATCATGTAGACGCTATATTACCAATGAAGATGATATGAAGCTTATTAAAAAAGCTTATGATTATATCATGGTTAAACACGAAGGACAAAAACGTAAAAGTGGAGAACCTTATACAATTCATTTGATTTGGGTTGCTTATATTTTATCAACATTACAAACAGGACCACTTACCATTACAGCGGGTCTTTTACACGATGTCATGGAAGATTGTGATGTATCACGTGAAGAAATGGTGAAAGAATTTGGAGAAGAAGTAACGACCCTTGTTGAAGGTGTTACGAAGATTTCTAAAATGCCATTTAAAGATGAAGCAGATGTATATGCTGAAAATCATCGTAAAATCTATATTGCGATGGCTAAAGATATACGTGTTATCTTGATCAAATTTGCCGATCGTTTACACAATATGCGTACATTACAATTCATGCCCCCAGAAAAACAAAAACGTATTTCTCGAGAAACTTTAGAAGTCTATACACCGATTGCTCATCGTTTAGGGTTGAGCGATATTAAAACAGAATTGGAAGATCTTTCTTTATCTTATTTAGATCCAATTGCTTATCATGATATTGCGAGACTTCTTCAAACAAAACAAGATGAGCGAAAAGAATCTGTGGCGAAGATGATGGAAGAAGTTGAAAACTTATTAAAGGAAAATCATTATCAATATCGTATTTTAGGTCGTGCGAAATCTATCTATAGTATTTATAAGAAGATGTTTAAAAAACATAAACGTTTTGATGAACTTTATGATCTTTATGCACTCCGTATTATTTTACAAAATAAACTTGATTGTTATAGTGTTTTAGGATTGATTCATGATCATTATCGTCCAATTCCAGGACGTTTTAAAGATTATATTGCTATGCCTAAACCAAATATGTATCAATCACTTCATACTTCTGTTATTGGCGAAGATGGTAATACTTTTGAAATCCAAATTCGTACTGAAGAAATGGATGAGCTTGCTGAACTTGGGGTTGCTGCTCATTGGCGTTATAAAGAAGGCAAAGGTTATTCTGCCAAAGCGGAACAAAAAGAAATTGGAGAAAAACTTCAATGGTTACGAGAATTTATTTCTTTGTCAGATGATATCAAAGATGGCGATGCCAAAGAATATTATGACTCCATTTCTCGTGATATTTTTGAAGCCAATGTTTATGTTTTAACGCCACAAGGAAAAATTGTTGAACTTCCTAACGGTTCAACACCAGTTGATTTTGCTTATCGTATTCATACAGAAGTAGGACATCATACAGTTGGTGCGATTGTCAATAATGTCATGGTGCCTATCGATACAAAATTAAATACAGGAGATGTTTGTGAAATCAAAACCAACAAACAATCCGCTGGACCAAGTGAAGATTGGTTGAAATTTGTAAGAACCGCAGGAGCTCGTAATAAAATTCGTACTTTCCTCGCTAAAAAAGAAGCTGAAACTAAGAAAGATACGATTGAAGATGGTAAGAAAATCTTAAAAGATGAAATCAAAAAACGTGGACTTGATGAAAAGAAATTCTTGGATCCAGAAACTTATAAAACATATTTAGGTGCTTTTGGAGCAAGAAGTTTAGATGATATTTTCTATTTTATTGGAAAGAAAAATCTTTCAGTAGCGACACTTTTAGAAAAAGTAAATCCAAAGAAAACAGGTTTCTTTGATAACTTATCTAAAATCTTACAAAGAAATAATGAACAAAAAGAAAAATTAGAAAAAACGACATCTAATAATGGAGTTGTTGTTAAAGGTGTTTCAGGATTAAAGATTCAACTTTCTAAATGTTGTAATCCAATTCCAGGAGATCAAATTACTGGTTATGTTTCACAAGGACAAGGAATCAAAGTTCATCGTGTGGATTGTCCAAATATTAAACAAAAAGAAATTCAAAGCCGTTTAATTGATGTTTATTGGGATTTTGCATCACTTTCTAATTTGAAATTTGATGCTGATTTACAAATTGATGGCTTAGATCGTACAAATTTATTAAATGATATTATTACGGTTTTAGGACAAATGAAAATCAATATTTTAAATATTCATGCGGATGCATCAGATGATGGTAGAGCTTTAATTAAATTAAAGATTGGTGTTGATGATGCTGAACATTTAAATCGTGCAATTGCTAATCTTGAACGTATTCAAGGAATTTATGATATAAAAAGAGTGATACATTAGAATTATAGCTTTAAGCTATAATTCTTTTTTTTGAGAAAAACTATGAAAGAAGAAAAAGTAATTATTCATTTTGAAGATAAAACAACAAAAACAAAACAAACAAGTTGTTGATGATTTTAAACAAGAGATAAAAAAAGAAACAAAGAGTACATTTCCTAAAGGAAATGGTAGGAAATTTAAAAAATATTTCTTTTAGTTTATATTATAATCATATTATTGATGACAGTCTTACTTTGTGGAGTTATAAGTGGGTTATTTGCTTTCTTTATTTTAGGATTCCTTATTTTTGTAGGAATCCTTTATTATTTATTTAGACATAAAAAATCTATCGCATGGATAGATTTTTTTATAATAAATGAATATTATTTTTTTCACATTCATCGATCATTTCTTGGGGCCAAATACTTGCTTGTACTTCACCAATATGAGCACGATTTAAAAGTAACATACAAAGTCTTGATTGACCAATACCACCACCGATAGTGTAAGGTAATTCTTTATTCACGATGGCTTGATGATATGGAAGATTTAAACGATCTTCACAGTTTTCTTTCTTTAATTGTTCAACTAAAGAATCTTCATCCACACGGATACCCATTGATGAGATTTCTAAGGCACATTGTAATGGTTCGTACCAGAATAACAAGTCACCATTGAGTTTCCAATCATCATAGTCTGGTGCACGTCCATCATGCTTTTGTCCACTTTGTAAAACATTACCGATTTGCATAACAAAGACACACCCGAATTCTTTACAAATTTTATTTTCTCTTTCTTTAGCTGCTAAATCAGGATATTGATTTTCTAATTCTTGTGCAGTAATGAAATGAACACGATCTGGTAAACGATTAACAACATGAGGGTATTTATACCAAACTTCATGTTCCATATGTTTAATGACTTTAAAAATCTTTTTAACATGATTTTTTAGTGTTGTAATATTACGATCTTCTTTTTCGATGACACGTTCCCAATCCCATTGATCAACATAATACGAATGTAAGTTATCAGGTTCTTCATCTTTTCTAATAGCGTTCATATTCGTATAAAGTCCTTCACGAACACCAAAACCATATTTTTTAAGTGCCATTCTTTTCCATTTAGCAAGTGAATGCACAACTTCAATATCATCATTTTCAAAACATTTAATTTTAAAAGAAACAGGTTTTTCTACACCATTTAGATTATCATTTAAACCACTACTTTTTTGAACAAAAAGTGGTGCTGAAATTCTTTCTAACATTAAAGCTCTTCCAAATTCTTTTTGAAATGTATCTCTTATGTATTTAATTGCTTCTTGTGTTTGTCTTAAAGATAACACAGGATCATATTTTTCTGGAATAATGAGATTCATTTTAATTTTTCCCCCTTAATAATATGTTCTATTTTATCATTTATCTAGATATATGAAAGATAATAATAAAAAATTATTATAGCTATAAAAGCGTTTCAAATGTATTCACTTGTTGTCAATTGCCTTTCTTTTCTGTATAATAAGAAAAAATGAAAAGTAGGTGTAAACATGAGAAATTTAGAACATGTTAAACATGTTATTATAAAAATTGGTTCGACTTCTTTGTGTAATGAAGATGGACAACTAGATAAAGAAAGAATTTTAAAACTCATCCAACAAATAGCTATTTTAAAACGTAAAGGGTTAAAAGTAACACTTGTTTCATCAGGAGCGATTTCTTCAGGAATGGGTGTTTTAAATTTAAGTGAAAAACCTAAAGAAATTTCTAAAAAACAAGCACTTGCGGCTATTGGACAAGCTCATTTGATGCAAATTTATGAAGATTTATTTTCATTGTTTCATTTAAAATGTGCACAGATTTTATTAAATCATGATGATTTTGATCATCGTAAACGTTTGATGAATTTAAGCTATGCTTTATCTTCTATTTTAGATTATGATGTGATTCCTATTATTAATGAAAATGATACATTAGCGGTAGATGAAATCAAAGTAGGAGATAATGATACATTATCTGCCTTACTATTACCTATTGTGGATGCACAATTACTTGTTTTAGTTTCAGATATTGATGGACTTTATAATGATAATCCTCATACCAATTCCAATGCAAAATTATTAAGTGATATTGAACTTGTGGATGATAAAATTATGAACTTTGCGAAAGATTCAAGTAGTCAATTTGGTACAGGTGGGATGGTGACAAAATTACGTGCTGCAAAAATCGTTAATGATTATGGAGGAGATATGGCCATCGTTAATGGCAATAATGAAACAGCTCTTATTGATTTATTAGAAGGAAAACAAATTGGAACATATTTTAGTGGAAAAGCGGGGCGTACTTTAAGTGCTAGAGATCATTGGATCATGTATCGTAGTTCTCCTAAGGGAAAAGTCATTGTTGATGATGGTGCATGTGAGGCTTTAAAAACACATACAAGTTTACTACCTAAAGGAATCAAAGAAGTTGAAGGTTCATTTATGCAAGGTAGTGTCATTGATGTTCTTTCTTTTAAAGGACACTTAATAGCAAGAGGTATTACGAATTATTCAAGTGATGAGTTAAAATTGATTAAAGATCATCATAGTAATGAAATAGAAAGTATTTTACATTATAAAGATTATGATGAAGTGATTCATGCAGATAATCTAGTCATTAATAAGGGGGTGAAATTATGATTAAGGAACAACTTAAAGAAGCTAAAAAAGCATGTCGTTTTATGCAAAATGTTAAACCAGAAGTAAAAAATAAAGCTTTAAAAAATATTTCTGAGGCATTAATTCAAAAAAGTGAATTGATTATTCAAGAAAATCAAAAAGATATTGCAGAAGCTAAAAATAATGGTATTAAAGAATCAATGGTTGATCGTTTATTATTAAATAAAGAACGTATTGAAGCGATGGCAAAAGATATTTTAAAAGTAATTGATTTACAAGATCCTATTGGAACTCTTGTAAGAGAAATTAAAAGACCCAATGGTTTAGTGATTCAACAAATCAGAATTCCTTTAGGAGTGATTGGGGTAATTTATGAATCAAGACCTAATGTAACAGTAGATATTGCCAGTTTATGTATTAAAACAAACAATGTTTGTGTTTTAAAAGGTGGTAAAGAAGCCATTCATTCAAATCGCATTTTAGTTCAAATTATAAATGAGGCTATTCAAGATGTTTTACCAACACATACGGTTACTCTTATTGAAACAAAAAAGCGTGAAGAAACTTTAGATTTAATTCAAGCCTATGATTATGTAGATGTCATTATTCCTCGTGGAAGTGCAGGGCTTATTCAATATGTTGTTAAAAATGCAACTGTTCCAGTAATTGAAACAGGAGCAGGAATTTGTCATCTTTATGTTGATCAAGATGCTAGTCTTGATATGGCTTTAGAAATTGCAAAAAATGCAAAGATCCAAAGACCATCTGTATGTAATGCAATTGAAACGATTCTTGTTCATCAAAAAGTAGCACCAGAATTCTTACCAAAACTTCAAGAAATATTTAAAAATGTACAAATCTATGGTGATGAAAAAACAAGAAAAATCATAGATTGTCTAGAAGCTACTGAAAAAAATTATGCTACAGAATATGATGATTATATTTGTAATATAAAAGTTGTAGATGATATTGAAGAAGCGATTGAACATATTTATAACTATTCAACAAAACATTCAGAATCGATTATTACCGAAAATAAAGAAACAGCAAAATATTTCATGGAGTCTTTAGATTCGGCTTGTGTTTATCATAATGCTTCTAAACGTTTTAGTGATGGGGGACAGTTTGGTTTTGGGGCAGAAGTTGGTATTTCTACACAAAAGCTTCATGCTAGAGGCCCACTTGGTTTACAGGAAATTACTTCTACAAAATATATGATTTATGGAAATGGCCAAGTAAGGAGTTAAGACTCCTTTTTTTTATAAAAAAATAATTAGCGTACTAAATATATTGACATTGATTAGTGCGCTAACTATAATGTTTAGTATACTAACTAATAAAAGGAGGTGTCTTATGGATCTATTGGAATTTGAGGATATTAAAGAAATCTTTTTACAATTTAAATCTCTCCATAAAAATATTCAAGAACTTACTAGTAAAAAAAGCAATAGGGAAGGATTATCTGCTGATCAGTGTTATTTGTTAGGTCTTATTGATCATTTTGGTCATCCTAATCAAAAAATTCTTGCAGAACGTTTAAAAATTACACCAGCTACTTTATCAGTAAGATTACAACGTTTAGAAAAAGCAGGTTTTATTGAAAAAGTTGTAAGTAGACATGATAAAAGAAATGTCTCATTACATATTACGGAAAAGGGAAAAGAAGAAATTAAAAGTTGTAAAGATGATATGAAAATGTTTACAACACGCTTATTTGGAGGAATAAATAAAGAAGATTTAGATAGAATGAAAACGTATTGTCAAATCTTTGAAAAGAATATTCGTTTAATGAAGGAGGAGTTAGATGTTCAAGATTAAAGGATATTTAAAGAAATTCTGGTATTTAATTCTTGCTTGTATTTGTTTATTGTTTGTACAAGCACAAACTGAATTAACTTTACCAGATTATATGAGTGATATTGTTTCAGTGGGAATTCAAGCAGGGGGATTTGCTTCACCTGTTTCAGATGTTTTAACGGAAGAAACTTATCAACATTTATTATTGTTTGTTGATCAAAAGGATCAAAAAACAGTAAAAAAAGATTATAAAAAAGTTAGTAAAGTCAATCAAGATATCATTGATACATTTCCTAAGGCTAAAGGCAAAACAGTATATCAATTGAAAGATTTATCAAGTGATGAAGAAAGTAAGTTAGAAAGTATTTTAATGAAACCGATGTTAATTATTACTTCGCTTGATAGTATGGATACTTCTAGTAAAGAGTATCAAGAAAAATTTGGACAATTACCTCCAAATATGAGTGTTTATGATGCGATTTCTTTTATGGATGAAAGTCAAAAATCAAAGATGTTTGAAGACATGGATACAAGAATAGATACAATGGGTGAAAGTACTTTAAAAATTGCAGCCGGTAATGGTGTTAAAGCTGAATATAAAAAATTAGGTGCTGACATTGACAAAGTACAAACCGATTATATTTTTAAAACAGGTTTAAAGATGTTAGGAATTGCTTTACTTGGAACAGTGGCTGCAATTTCAGTTGCTTTCTTTGCGACAAAAGTTGGTGCTGGTGTAGCGCGAGCTTTAAGAAAAGATGTTTTTGAAAAAGTAGAAAGCTTTTCTAATGAAGAATTTAATCATTTTTCAACAGCGTCACTTATTACACGTACAACAAATGATATTACTCAAGTACAAATGGTGACAATGATGCTTTTACGTATTGTATGTTTTGCACCAATTATTGGTATTGGGGCTTTAATTAAAGTTTTAAAAGAATCACCATCAATGACATGGATCATTGCAGTTGTTATTCTTGTTATTTTTGGTGTGATGGCGGTTGCGTTTGCTGTAGTTATGCCAAAATTCAAAATTATTCAAAATTTAATTGACCGTTTAAATCTCACAATGCGTGAAAATTTATCAGGAATGCTTGTTATTCGTGCTTTTGGTAACGAAAAACATAGTGAAGATCGTTTTGATAAAGCCAACAAAGATGTTACAAATTTAAACTTATTTGTTAATAGATCAATGGCTTCTATTATGCCGATTATGATGTTTATCTTTAATGTCGTTACTTTAGTCATTGTCTATTATGGTTCTAAACAAATCGATTTAGGTAATTTAGCAATTGGACAAATGATGGCCTTTATGCAATATGCAATGCAAATTATTATGGCCTTTTTAATGATTGCAATGATTGCTATTATGTTACCTCGAGCTAGTGTTGCTGCTAATCGTGTTTATGAAATCATTGAAACTAAGCCAACGATTCAAGATCCAACAAATCCAGTTGCTTTAGATGAAAGTAAAAAAGGACTTGTTGAATTTAATCATGTTTCATTTGCTTATCCAGGGGCAAGTGAACCGGTTTTAAAAGATATTGATTTTGTTGCTAAACCAGGACAAACAACAGCTTTTATTGGCTCTACTGGTTCAGGAAAATCAACACTTATTAATTTAGTACCTCGTTTTTATGAAGTCAGTGAAGGAAGTATTAAGGTTGCAGGGGTTGATGTTCGTGAGATGACACAACATGAATTACGTGATCGTATTGGACTTGTTCCTCAAAAAGGAAACTTATTTTCTGGAACAATTCGTTCTAATTTAAAATATGGTGCACCAGAGGCAACAGATGAAGAATTAGAAGAAGTGATTCGAATTGCTCAAGCAAAAGAATTTATTGATCAAAAAGAAGAACGTTTTGATATGGAAATTTCACAAGGTGGAACAAACGTTTCTGGTGGTCAAAAACAAAGACTTGCGATTGCTCGTGCTATTGCGAAAAATCCAGATATTTATATTTTTGATGATAGTTTTTCAGCACTTGATTTCAAAACAGATGCTAAACTTCGTCAAGAATTAAATCAACTTGTTAAAAAGACAAAAAGTACAGTTTTATTAGTAGGACAACGTATTGCTTCTATTATGGATGCAGACCAAATCATTGTCCTTGATGAAGGAAGAATTGTTGGTAAAGGAACACATGATGAATTAATGAAATCATGTCAGGTTTATCAAGAAATTGCCTATTCTCAATTATCTAAGGAGGAACTAAGTCATGAGTAATGAAAGAAGAAGACAAGGGCCTCGTGGACCAATGGGTCATGGAATGAGAGGTAATGGTGAAAAAGCCAAGAATTTTAAAGGAACATTAAAGAAATTATTTGTTTATTTAAAACCTTATTATTTTAAATTAGCGGTTGTTATTATTTTTGCGGTAGGATCAACGATTTTTACAATTGTAGGACCAAAGATTCTTGCTAAAGCAACAGATAAATTATCTGAAGGAATTATGGCCAAGGTAAGTAATACAGGAGGAATTGATTTTGATTATATTGGTATGATCTGTTTGATTCTTGTTGGTTTCTATCTTGTGAGTGCACTTTTTAGTTTTATTCAAGGATTTATTACATCTTCGATTTCGCAAAAAGTTGCTTATGATTTAAGAAGCTCTTTATCTAAGAAGATGTCAAGAATGCCTTTAAGTTATTTTGATAGACATTCTAGTGGAGACACTTTAAGTAGAGTAACCAATGATATTGATACAATTGCACAATCACTCAATCAAAGTTTATCGCAAGTGATTACATCTTCTGTTACAGTTGTTGGAATCTTTATTATGATGCTTACGATTTCAGTAAAGATGACTTTGATTGCGGTACTTGTTTTACCACTTTCGATGTTACTTATTATGTTTGTTATGAAACATTCTCAAAAGTATTTTAGCAGACAACAAAAAAGCTTAGGAGATGTCAATGGTCATATTGAAGAAATGTATGGTGCTCATGATGTTGTCAAAGCATTTAATGGGGAAGAAGATTCTGTTAAAACTTTTAATGAATATAATGATGCGCTTTATGATTCAGCATGGAAATCTCAATTTTTATCAGGTTTAATGCAACCTTTAAGTAACTTTGTAGGAAACTTAGGATATGTAAGTGTTTGTTTATTAGGTGGTTTTTTAGCAGGGGGTAATACGATTACGATTGGTGATATTCAAGCCTTTATCCAATATGTACGCCAATTCAATCAACCAATTGCTCAACTTGCTCAAACAATGAATATGTTACAAAGTACAGCAGCGGCAGCTGAACGTGTGTTTGAATTTTTAGAGGAAGAAGAATTAGAAGTTGAAACCGTTAAAATTGAAACAGATGAAGTTGAAAAATTACATGGTTCAGTTACTTTCAATCAAGTTAATTTTGGTTATCTTCCAGAAAAAACAATTATTCATGATTTCAATATGCATGTTCATGCTGGACAAACAGTCGCTATTGTTGGTCCAACAGGAGCAGGAAAAACAACGATTGTTAAATTGTTGATGCGCTTTTATGAATTAAATAAAGGTTCAATTATGATTGATGGTCATGATATTAAAGATTTTTCAAGACATGATTTAAGAAGTTTGTTTGGAATGGTTTTACAAGATACATGGCTTTTTAATGGAACAATTAAAGAAAACTTGATGTATGGTAAATTAGATGCCAGTGATGAAGAAGTAAAAAATGCCTGTGAAATGGCGTATGTAGATCATTTTGTCAATACTTTAGAAGATGGTTATGATACGGTTCTTGATGAAGAAACATCAAATATTTCACAAGGACAAAAACAATTATTGACAATTGCGAGAGCGTTTCTAAAAGATCCTAAAATTCTTATTTTAGATGAAGCAACTTCTTCAGTTGATACACGTACAGAAGTGCTTATTCAAAAAGGTATGGAAAAATTAATGGAAGGACGTACAAGCTTTGTTATTGCACATCGTTTATCAACAATTCGTGATGCCAATACAATCATTGTCATGAAAGATGGCGATATTGTAGAAATTGGTAATCATGATGAATTGTTAGAAAAAGGTGGATTCTACGCCTCACTTTATCAATCACAATTTGAAGGTAGCGAAATTTAGAAGCAAAGAAATTTGCTTCTTTTTCTTTTCAAAACATGTTTATATATGGTATAGTACAAGCCGAGGGGATGATGTTATGGTGAAAAGAAAACCACAATATGTCAAAATTAAAGAATATATTATTCAAAATATTGAAGATGAAAAATATAATGAAAATGAACAAATTGAAAGTGAACATGCTTTGTGTGAACTTTTTGGTGTTACCCGAATGACAGTGCGCCAAGCTTTAACAGATTTAATCAATGAAAACATAATCTATTCTGTTCCTAAAGTTGGCTCATTTGTTTGTAAAAAATCCAGATTTAAAAGTTTTGATGGATTAAACAGTGTTACAGAAGACTGTGCTAAGAAAAAAGAAGATTGTACAAGTCATGTTGTTTTAAATGAACTTGAAGAAGCTACAGATTTAATGAAAAAAGAAATGGCTTTAGAAGATAATAAAGTATGGCACGTTAAACGTGTAAGACTTGTAAACGGAGAGCCTTTATGTTTTGAAGATGATTACTGTAATTATGATTTAACAGGAGATATTCCTTTAGAAGTATCCAGTACATCTTTATTTAATCATTTTGAAAATGATCTCAATTTACATATTGCTTTTTCCGATCAACAAATTGATGCGGTTTTAGCGGGTGAAGAACTAGGAAAATATTTACAAGTTGATCCGGTGACACCTTTGCTTAGAGTTTTATCGATTACATGCTTACATAATGGTAAATGTATTGAATATGGGTATACTTATTATCGTGTAGACAAGTATACTTTTAACCAAGTTGCATATCGTAGAAAATAAAAGGATGTTGTCAAATCCGTTTGGTTTGTTATAATGAGAATGTTAAAAAGGAGATTTTAGATGAATTATTTATATATTGCATTAATATCAATGGTACCTTTAATTGAACTTAGAGGAGCAATTCCTGTTTCTCAAGGATTAGGATTACCAATTATTCCATCTTATATTGTTTGTATTTTAGCAAATATGGTACCTGTACCTTTTATTTACTTATTTGCTAGAAAGGTTTTAGTATGGGGTTGTGATAAACCAGTTATTGGTAAATTTTTCACTTGGTGTTTAGACAAAGGTGAAAGAGGTGGAAAGAAGCTTCAAGAAAAAGTAGGAAGAAGTACTTTTGTTGCTTTATTATTATTTGTAGGAATTCCACTTCCAGGGACAGGTGCATGGACAGGAACACTTGCAGCTAGTATTTTAGATATGGATTTTAAATCAACAACGATTGCCGTTATGCTAGGAGTTTTACTTGCTGGTGTAATTATGATGGTGGTTAGCTTTTTAGGATTTTCATTAATTTAGAAGTATCTTTATACTTCTTTTTTTGTAAGGAGGACGTGTATGAACGTAGAAATTATTAATGTTGGAACAGAATTGTTACTTGGAGAAATTGTCAATACCAATGCAACTTATTTACAAAAAATGTGTAAGGAATTAGGTTTTAATGTTTTCTTTCAAACGGTAGTAGGAGATAATTCACAAAGATTTTTAGATTGCTTAGAAATTGCTTTTAATAGAGGATGTGATTGTGTTATTACTACAGGTGGGCTAGGACCAACTGAAGATGATCTCACAAAAGAATTATCTGCAAAGTATTTAGGCTTAGAAATGATTTATAATGAAGCAGAAGCCAAAAAAGTGAATGATAAATGCTGCTTTGTATCACAACTAGATCAAGTGACGGATAATAACTTTAAACAAGCTTATTTTCCTAAAGATTGTTATGTTTTAGATAATCCAATAGGAACTGCTAATGGGTGTGTGATGTCTAAAGATAAAAAAATGATTGTTAATCTTCCTGGGCCACCAAAAGAAATGACATATGTTGTTGATCATCAGCTTCAACCATATTTAGAAAAATATCGTCAAGCTAAAATCTATACGTATGATATTGTAACTCAAGGTGTCGGAGAATCGGCAGCAGCTACCATGATTGATGATATTGTTCAAAGTCAAAAAGAGGTTTCTATTGCTTTATACGCTTCAGAGGAATATGTAAGAATTCGTTTAGGGGTTAAAGCAAAACATCAAGATGAAGCAGATGTTTTAGTGAAAAAAACAAAAGAATTGATTGAAGAAAGATTAAAGGATTATATTGTTGAAAATCCTAATTTATTTGAAGAAGTGATGAAAAAGATTAATGGATTTACTATTTTAAATGAATGTGATTTTTCTGCAATCTCCTCAACGGGGATATTTTTTTCTCCAT
>ERZ773200.1542-NODE-1542-length-19246-cov-11.732270_pt1 | contig 19246 bp, 18 predicted proteins | sample MGYA00581008_ERZ773200 | MGnify/ENA primary metagenome ERZ773200 (study PRJEB29015, sample SAMEA2737770) | human gut metagenome | biome: human gut; feature: human-associated habitat; material: faeces | place: China | collected 2012 ... | reverse complement strand
TGACGAAAAATTTGACGACGCATCTGCCGCACAATCTTTGTGCGGTATTGCCCTATTTCTCGTAAGTCAGTGCCACAGTCTTTCCGGCTTCGGCAGCTGTATAATTCGGACGGATCACATGCACCGCGTCCATGTTGGTGATCAGGACAACTGTAAACTTTGGCAGCTGGTTCTGCTCCAACAGATTCAGGTTCACCTCTGCCAGCAATTCGCCGGCGTGAACGGTATCGCCTACCTTGTGCTTCGTCCGGAAGCCGGCACCATTCAGGGAAACCGTATTGATGCCGATATGCACCAGCACTTCCAGCCCGTCAGGTGTTTCAATGCCGTAAGCGTGCAGGGAATCCTGTATGTCTACGATCTTTCCGGAAACCGGTGACAACACCTTGCCGTCGGTCGGGTCAATGGCATAGCCGTCGCCCAGTACCTTTTCTGCGAAAACCGGATCCGGCAGCGTGTCTACCGGAACGATCTTGCCGTTCTGCACTGCCAGCAGGGTATTTGCCGGAGCTTCCGGCAGGTCTGCTGCCGCTTTATTCTTTTTCAAAAAATCAAACATTCCCATAACTGCTCAATCCTTTCTGTTCTGTTTCCACGCGAGAAATGTTTCTCGGTCGGGGTATGATACAATGGTTCCGTTTTTTCCCATAGAGTGAAGCAGCACATGGCAGGAGCCGGCAAACAGCCACTGGCGGAATGCTTCTCCAATTGCCAATACCTGTTTCATACGCATTCCCGCCTGTCACGCCTGCTTGCCGCCGGAAAACAAATTTTCCACGCAAAACGGCTGCATTTCCCACAGGTGTACCTCTGCCTGCTCCGCCTGTACTGTCAGCTTCGACTGCTCCGCATCGGCATAGAAGCGGGACGTGAACACGGCTTCACCCTCGTTGGCAAAAATCTCCACGGAAGAAGTGTCACAGAACAGCCGCAGCTGTTCCAGCCGTTCCAGCGGTACCTGCCGCATGGGGCGATTGCAGCCGCTTGCTCCGAATTCCAGTGTGAGGAAGCTGCCGTCCCATGTGAGCACACCGTCTGTGCCGAACTGCACCCGCAGGGACTTTCCTGCCGTCAGGCGAATCTCCGCCTCATAAGCGGCTGCGGTCCTGCACGAGAATTCCTGCTGTACAGCGGCAGTCTGTTCCGCACCGCGAAGCTGCTGCAATTCCGGCAGCGGCTCCTGTTGGATCCTGCCGTTTTTCTCATGGAGCACCCGCGGAATGGTCAGCAGATTGGCCCAGCCGAATTCCCGCTCCGGATAGCCGTAGTCGCTGTCCGGCATACCCAGCCAGCCGATCAGGATCCGCCGTCCCTGCTGGTCTGTGTAAGTCTGCGGAGCGTAGAAGTCGAACCCGTGGTCGTACTCCTCAAATGCAGACAGGGTGTATTCCCCGTACAGGTCACCCTCCAGCCGGCAGTAGCCGCTTTGGTAGATGTTCTGATACTTCCAGTCCTCTGCCGCCACGCCCTGCGGAGAAAAGGACAGGAAGCGGGTTCCCTGCAATTCGAAGCAGTCCGGACACTCCCACATGTACCCGAAAGGCTTCTGAGAGGTGATGCGGTTTGCCAGCGTCCACACTTTCAGGTCGTCGGAACGATACACCAGCACTTCGCCTACGTCGTCTTTTCTTCTGGCACCCAGCACCATTGCGAAGCTGTCGCCGTCTTTCCAGACCTTTGGGTCACGAACGTGACAGGTCAGGTCTGCCGGATAGTCCTCGTTGTACAGCAGCACCGTCTTTTTGGTGAAGTGCAGCCCGTCCTCGCTCTCTGCCCGAATGGTGTTGTGTTCTCTGCCGGCGGTGGTATAGTCGTAGTCCTCTCTGTCCCGCCGGAGCACGTTTCCGGTATAGAACAGGTACATGGTGCCGTCCTGCCCCAGTGCAGAACCGGAATATACGCCGTGACAGTCGAACTTTTCATCGCTGCACAGTGCCGGTTCGCAGTACTGGTAGTGGACGAAATCTTCTGTGGTATAGTGTCCCCAGTAGTTCAGCCCCGGCTTGACATCAAAGGGAGAATACTGGAAAAAGATGTGGTGGGTGTCTCCGATCTGGCACAGCCCGTTGGGGTCATTCAGCCAACCGGTCACGGGAGCCAGATGAAACACCGGTCGCCACGTCGAAGTCCGGTCGGTGCTCCGTTCCAATGCCCGACAAGCATTTTTCAGGTTCTGTGTTCTAACAGTACTCATAGGGTTCTGCCTCCGTTCACGCATTCGATGCAGTTTTTGCCGCTGCCGGTTTTTCTGCCTTATAGCCAAAGATCCATGTGAGCAGGAATGCCACGCCCATTGCCACCAGCATGGAAACGATATACTGAACCGGCTGATTCAGGTGCAGCAGAATGGCGAAGATACCGGTTACGCCGGTCGCCGTTGCTCCCAAGTGGAAAATCGAGGTCATCAGTGCACCGCATGCTCCGCCAATGGAACCGCAGATAAACACTTTGATATGCCGCAGGTTGACACCGAAAATTGCCGGCTCGGTGATGCCCATCATGCAGGACAGAGCTGCCGGAAATGCCAGCGACCGCATCTTCTGATTGCCGCGGCTTTTCAGTCCCACTGCCAGACAAGCTGCACCCTGTGCCATATTGGCAGCCGATGCCAGCGGCAGCCAGTGTGTCACGCCGTACTGGGAAAGCTGTCCCAAGTCAATGATCGTATACATGTGGTGTACGCCAGCCACAACTGTGGAGGAATACAGTCCGCCCATGAAGAATGCTCCGATGCCGTAGGGCACTGCGATCAGCCACTGCACGCCGTCCAGTACCCATGTTTCCAGCTTGGAAAATACCGGTCCGATAGCCGTCAGTGCCAGATAACCGGACACGCCCACGCTGACCAGCGGTGTGACAAACAAATCTATTGATGCCGGCACGATCTTATGCAGCCGCTTTTCCAAGAAGCACATGAGCCATACGGAAATGATTACCGGAATGACATGTCCCTGATAGCCCACCGCGTTGACATCATACAGTCCGAACCAGACGGAGAACTTCGGGATTGCCTCGCCGGCTTCCACCGCAGACGCCACGCTCCACGCATTCATCAGGTCGGGGTGGATCATGATCATGCCGATTACAGAACCCAGGAACATATTGCCGCCGAATGCCTTTGCCGCACTGGTGGCGATCAGGATCGGCAGGAATGTGAATGCGGTGTTGGAAAACATATGGAAAATCTTATAGGTATCCGAATTTGCCATTGCCGGAAACAAGGTACTGAAGCCCTCCAGCAAGCCCATCAGCAAACCGGTTGCCACGATTGCCGGAATGATCGGTACGAAAATATCCCCCAGCACCTTGATTGCTTTCTTGAACGGATTCATCTTCTGTCCGGCTGCCGCCTTGACATCTTCCTTTGTGGCGGTTTCAATGCCGGAAACAGCTACGAATTCCTCATAAACCCGATTGACAACGCCGGTGCCGAAAATGATCTGCAACTGTCCCTGTGCGATAAATACGCCCTTGACGCCTTCAATTTCTTCGATCTCTTCTTTGCGAATGCTCTTTTCGTCTTTGACGACCAATCGCAGACGGGTGGCACAATGGGCACCGGAAATCAGGTTTTCCTTACCGCCGATTTTTTCCAGCACCTGTACTGCTGCTTCATGATAATTCATTAGATCATCTCCTGTCATTTTTTGAAACGGGGAATCGCTGTAAAAAAAAACTTCCCCTTTTCTTTCGAGCTGCCGCAGGTTTCCGTTTTGCGGCAGTTCTATTTCTGCAAATGCTGTCGAGAAACATTTCCATGAACCCATGTGAAATCGATTTCTTAATGTGATTCTATTATAGCAGAAATAAAAGAAAAAGGAAAGATGTAAAATCACCAAATTTAAGGGATTCTTTTTGTATCAGAGTACAGAATATATAAAATCGTTTTCATATATACAGAAAAACTGGTGGAAAGAGTCCGGCAAAATCCTGCTTCGAACACAGCACCGCACGTTTCCCTATGGCAATACCGCACAAAGAGCGTCTGGCAACTTTGCACGCCATCTGCTTGCAAATTTTCCATCATATTTCACAAAAATGCTCGTGAATACATAAAGTATTCACTCCGCTTTTTGTTTCATCTGACGAAAAATTTGACGACGCATCTGTCGCACAATCTTTGTGCGGTATTGCCCTATTTATTCCGCCGCACCAGTGCTTTCCCGTTCGTACAGCCGGCACTGCATCTGTGCGGTACGAACAGCATCATTGCCGTTCTGGATCATATCCATGAGAATGGCACCGGCTTCCAGACCGCCTGTCCGGTGGGACAGACTGACTGAAGTCAGATGAGGCGAATAGATCGCCGACATGCGGTTGTTGCCGACTGCTGTCAGCTTCACCTGTTCCGGAATCTGAATCCCTGCACGCCGCAGCACGTCGATTGCTCCGAATGCAATGGTATCCGTGGCACAGAAAACGCCGTCAAAGGGAATCTGTTTTTCCAGAAATGCCGCCATGGCATCGCTGCCGTCCTGCGTGGTGAAGCCGGTACACTCTGCGATCAGTTCCTCCCGAAAGGCAATATGGTTTTCTTCCAGCGTATCCAGATAACCGCCCCTTCTGGCACGTCCGGCAGCCTTGTCCTTTAAGGTCACACCGAGGTGCACAATGTTCTGGCAGCCGCAGCGAACCAGGCAGTCGGTCGCCAGCTTTGCGGCACCGTAGTCGTCAAAATATACGCAGGAAACATCGGATTCCTGCTGTCCCATTAAAACGATCGGCTTCTTATAGGATTTCATCAGGGCGAGGTGCTTTTTCGTCATCAGCGTTCCGATAAAGATCACGCCGTCTACGTTGTTCAGCCGGAACGTTTTCAGGTATTCCATTTCCCGTTCCGTGTTGTTTCCGGTGTTCGCCAGCAGCACCTGATAACCGGCGTTGTTGACAACCTCTGTGATGCCGTCCACCATTCGGCTGACGGATTCTGAGCTGATTTTCGGAACAATAACACCAATCAAATTGTTTCTGCCGGTGCGGAGCGTCTGGGCAGAGGAACTGGGCGTATAACCGGTCTGTTCGATCACCGCCTGAATCCGCTTCCGCTTCTGTTCGCTGACATATCCATTATTCAGATAGCGGGACACCGTTGCCGTAGATACTTCCGCCAGCTGTGCGATCATACTGATATTCATTGCAAATCTCACCTTTCGTTCCAACAGTATACCTTCCTATGAAAACGTATACTGCATCTATCATAATTCTCACATTTATTGTAACAGATCACCATAAAAAATGCAAGTAGAATCTGTATTTTCATGATTATTGATAATTACTTCCCCAAAATTTTGTATTTTTTGACGATTTCACTGCGTTTGGTTGGGATTGGTGCAAACGTTTCTAATGTGGATTTTTCACGATACGCCGTATTTCTATAAAACTAAGGCAACACCGCACAAAACCAATGCAATGTTGCCCTAAGCATACGATTCCCACAGCTGTATCCACAGCAAATAGACACACATCAGACAGAAAGGCAGATTTTGCAGCCGGAACTGCCAGCAGACTGTCCCCAGCAGTACGGTCAGCAGAACTGCTATGCCATTCTGGAGCCGCTCGGTCTGTTCCGGCAGGCAGCCGCAGACAGAAAGCATACTGCGGCAAACTGCCCCGCCGTCCAGTCTGGCATAGGGCAGCAGGTTGAACAAGCCCAGTCCCAAATGCAGCATACCGGAAACCGAACCGCGATCTCCCCACAAAAACGCTGTCCCCAGCAGCAGATTCACTGCCGGACCTGCAAGAGAAACCAGTATGTCCTGCCAGTATGCCCCGCAGGCAGCAGACGGCACAAACAACGCTCCGGCACCGCACAGTGAAACTGTCTGCACGTGGCGGTGAAACAACAGCAGCATTGCCAGATGTCCCAGTTCATGCAGCAGACACGCCAGAAACAGCAGCAGAAAATACAAGGCTCCGCCGCGGACTGCCACCAGTGCCGCCACGGCAAAGAAGCTGAAGTCCACGGTGAACACCGTCCCACGCCAGTGCCAGCAAATCACTTGGTGATCCACTGCTGCACGGCACGGAGCAGCTGATCCAGCCAGAGCACCGGCGGTGCATCCCGTTTTGCGGCGTACTGTTCCAGCAGCATGGTCTGCCACTCCGGTTTCAGCCAGTGCAGCCCAAACACGCAGAGCACCAGCAGCAGACAGAGAATACACTGGGTCAGGGCGATGTCATCGGCATGCTGAGGCTTTCGGGGTGCCGGCGTGTCCGACAGATGTATGGTTTCCAGCAGCGGCACCTCTGCCGGCTGGGTTTCCGGTTCATGGGGCTGCTGTTCCGAATGCTTTTCCATTTCCTCCATCATGATCCTGCTCCTTTTCCTAAGGCAATACTGCACAAAGCTTGTGCGTAAGGTGCGTTGTCAGATTTTTCGGCAATATGACGGAAAATCTGCACGCAGATTGCGTGCAAAGTTGCCAGACGCTCTTTGTGCGGCGTTGCCCTAAACTTGCGGCGATATTGTGCTACTACCATATGAAGCAGGACAGAAAAATAGACCTATCAGCATGCTTCTGCTCACAGGTCTAAGGCAAAATTACTGTTCTTCCGCCGGCGTTTCTTTCTGGATCCTGAAGATCATGCGGAACAGACTGGACAATAGCTTCGGGCTCTTGACAACAACGATTTTCATATGAAACTCCTTTCAACCATACATGTAATCTGTCACAGGCACACATTCCGTGTCCTCTGTCCCCAGTATATTCACTTCTCCAAAAAAGGTGCAGAAAAGCGTCCGGAAGACTTCTGACTTCCGAACGCTTTTCCGGCAGCACTGTACAAGGCTGCACTTCATGTATTCCGATTTTCCGCATTTGCGTGTTTTGTTGTCTCCAAACGCAGTGCATGCCGCAGTCCGATATATTTTTCTCTCCGGATATTTTTTTCGCGGCGAAAACGGATCGGTTCTCACTCGTTTTGTTTCTTTCTTTTGTTTTTCTTTTGTTTTTCTGTTTTTTTATTTATGCCTGTGACTGATGTGTGTGATGCAGCTGGAATTTTCCTGCCGCCAGCATCACGCTTAACGCTGCCATAGACAGCAAAATACAATTTCCTGCCTGCTCCAATTGCAGGAAAAATAACCCGATCATGACCAGACTTTCCACGCACCAGATCAGACGGGCACGATGCCGGTACACCCGCTGTTCCAGCTCGTCCAGAGGCTTATGCGAAGTTTCCACCGGTGCAAGCAGCCACAACAGTATGCTGGAAATCATATATACCGGAACCGCCGTCCACAGGGAAAGCGGCACAAACCGCAGCAGTGCCAGCACGATCGCGATCATTGCCGCCGAATACCAGTAGCACCGTACCGGCGTTTTCGCGTGGAATCCGCCGGCAAAGCTGCGAAGCGGGATATACGCCGCTGTAAACAAGACACTTTCCCACACCAGACCGAAAACCATGCCGATACAAAGCGTTGTGAGCAGGTTCAGACAGACGGAAAACAGTTGCTTGATCCCATAGCGGCATATGGAGAAACGTTCTTCTGAAATGGTTCCGCGTGCCACAAAAGAACGTGCAATGGTATCTGACAGCTTCGCAAACATCAGAACTTCCGCAGCTTTCTTGCACGCTCCGGCAGCTCGTCCTGATAGGAGAAGTAGATGCAGGTGGAGTTTGCCACCAGCGTGGTCATCATCATTGCTGCTGCGGCAAAGGCTGCTGCAAATACACCGTAAACATTCATCATTTTTGCTTTCATTTTGAAACCTTTCCTTTCTGTTGGTGTCATCTTCGACACATTCCGCGGCGTGTGATACGCCATAGTATAAGTGGTTTGAAATACCTTTGGATACTTCTCCTCCTGCTCCTGCCGGATTCAGAAGCGACTTTCATTCCGGCAGAAAGCATTCCCCCCTTTCCCGTTTTTTCGCACCCTTCGGTATCTCAGAAGCGGATCACAGAACCGAAGAATATCATTCTCCTGCATTTTCTGTAATCCTTGTGTATCATTATAGCACACTTTTTCTTCACTTTTTAGAAATTGTCAAAAATAGCATTTGAATCGTCAAAAACAGTACGGAAACAGTTGCGGTTTCAAAAAGATACAAAAATAACCAGCTGTTCACAAAGGAAGCAACTGGTTACTTTTACAAATTGCGATTGTTCAAAAAAGCATTACTCCGATGCGGAAGCAATGACCTCTGCCACCAGATTTGCCGGCAACTGTTCATAGCGGGCAAATGCCATGGAGAAGGTTCCCTCGCCCTGTGTCATCTGCCGCAGCTGCAATGCATAATCTGCCATTTCCCGAAGCGGCACTTCTGCCGAAATGAAAGTCATACCCTGATCTTCCACAGAATTCATGCCCAGCACTCTGCCGCGACGCTTGTTCAGGTCGCCCATAATATCGCCGGTGCATTCGTCCGGAACAGTTACGCTCATCAGTCCCACCGGTTCCAGCAGCGTCGGTTCTGCCTGCTTCATGCCTTCTTTATATGCAAGAGAAGCCGCCGTCTTGAACGACATTTCCGAAGAATCCACAGGGTGATAGGAACCGTCCACCAGAATTGCCTTTACGCCGACCACCGGAAAGCCTGCCAGAACACCCTTGGTGTAGGATTCCTGCAAGCCCTTTTCCACTGCGGGGAAGAAATTCCGCGGCACAGCACCGCCGAATACCTTTTCTTCAAAGACCAGTTCTTCCGACGGATACGGTTCGAACTCGATCCAGACATCGCCGTACTGTCCGTGGCCGCCGGACTGCTTCTTGTACTTACCCTGAACTTTGACCTTTTTCCGAATGGTTTCCCGATAGGCGATCTTCGGCACGGAAAGTACCACATCTACCCCAAAATCAGCTTTCAGCTTGGAAATCACCGCACTCAGGTGCTGCTCGCCCAGTCCGGAGAGGATCATCTCATTGGTTGCCGGATTCTGCTGATAGGACAAGGTCTGGTCTTCCTCCAGAATCTTCTGGATCGCCGCAGCCACCTTTGCCTCATCGCCCCGTGCCGCCGGACGCACTGCCATACTGTAGCACGGTGTCGGGAAGCTGCTGCGGGGCAGGCTGACTACGCGGGAACTGTCACACAGTGTATCACCGGTATTGGCGGAAAGCTTTGTCGCTGCCACCAGGTCCCCTGCTTCTGCAACAGCCGTTTCCGTCTGCTTCTTGCCGCAGAGGAAGAACAGTTTGTTCAGTTTTTCTGTGGCTCCGGTTTTGCTGTTCACCAGTTCGGCACCAGCTTTCAGCGTGCCGGAAATCACCCGCATCATAGACAGTTTGCCCACATAGGGGTCTGCCAGTGTCTGGTATACCTGCACGCAGACCGGTTCTTCCGGTGACTGATGCAATACAACTTCTTCGCCATTCTGGTTCAGTGCCGCGATCTCGTCAGAAGCTTCCGGCACCAACAGTTCCATTTCCTTGCACAGCAGGTCTACGCCCTCCAGCATCTGAGCCGAAACGCAGGCAACCGGTGTGATCGTGCCGTCACGCATGCCCTTATGGATACCGTCCACCCGTTCTTTCTGGGTAAACTCCTCGCCGGAGAAAAACTTTTCAAACAGTTCCTCGTCAGTTTCCGCAATTGCCTCCGAGAACGCCTGAATCAAGCCGTCTACCCGATAGCTCAATTTTTCAGAAACCTCGGAAGTCGGCATGGGGATCTCCTGAGCCTTGCCGTCCTTGTCATAGCGATAGGCTTTCATTTCGATCAGGTTGATGTAGGAATCCACCTTCCGGTCTGCAATGACCGGTACTACTACCGGACAAACCGACGGCCCGAAAGCGGATTTCAATTCTGTCAGTACATTATAAAAGTTGGCGTTTTCATCGTCCAGCTTTGTGACCACAAACATTCGCGGCTTGCCTTCTGCTGCACGGTATGCCTTTTTCGTGCCCACCCGAACGCCGGATTTTCCGGATACGGTAATCATTACGCAATCCGCCGCAGAGATGCCCTGCACCATGCCTCCGGCAAAATCAAACATGCCCGGTGTGTCCAGCAGGTTGATTTTCTGACCGTCCAGCATGATGCTGCCGGTGGCGGTGTACACGGAAGAATGCCGCTTGATCTCCTCCGGTGCAGCATCAGAAACTGTAGTGCCCGCCGCAACGCTGCCCATGCGTTCCACGCAGCCACCCTGATACAAAAGGGCTTCCAGTAATGTGGTTTTTCCGGTGCCGGCATGGCCAGCCAGTGCAATATTCTTGATGATCATAGCTTTTTCGCTCCTATCATAAATTCTATTTCGCAGCAATTTAGCAAGTTGCCTAATTTTGTTTCAACTGCATATTGCAATTATAGCACATTTCACATCACATTGCAAGCCCTTTTTGAAAAAAGTTGAATTTTTTTCGAAGAACCGGAAAGCATTCCGCCTGTCCGGTGTGTCCGACTGTCAATATTTCTTGTGAAGTTTCCACAAACTTTTGAAATGCTATTGACAAGTGCACAAAAAGGTGATAGAATATAGCTTAAAATATTTAAAGAAACACTGCAAGCAGATTGCGTGCAAAGCCGGCAAACGGACTTTATGCAGCGTTTCCTTTATGAGAGTAACTGGAGGAAATTTTTCATGGACGCCGCCGATGACAGCGACACAGCAAATCCAAATCGAATCATAATGACAGCACGATGCCCTGTGATACAGCAGAGGTATGGCATTTTCTGCGTTCGTGCTGCCTGTAGAAGGCATAGTCTGCACCGTATGCGGTGCTAGCTGTGTCTTTTTGTATTTTTTACAGAAATCACACATAATATTGTAGTAAGAAAGGTTGGAATTTTTTCTCAAATGGTAGGTTTAATTTTATTGCAGATCGCCCTGATCGCCCTGAACGCCGTATTCGCCGGCACAGAGATTGCGGTGATCTCCGTCAACGAGGCAAAACTGGAAAAAGAAGTGGAAAACGGCAACAAGCGTGCCCGCTGGCTGTTGAAAATGGTGCGGAACTCCTCCGGATTTCTGGCAACGATTCAGGTGGCGATCACCCTGTCCGGCTTTCTGGGTGCGGCATTTGCCTCCGACAGCTTCGCGGAAAAGCTGACGGGGCTGCTTCAAAAGACCGGAATCGGGTTGAGCACCTCTGTGCTGAACACGATTTCCGTCATTCTGGTAACACTGGTCATTTCCTATTTTTCCATTGTCTTTGGCGAAATGGTGCCGAAACGCATTGCCATGAAGAATGCCGAAAAATTTTCGCTGACAATGTCCGGACCGATCACGGTAATTTCCAAGCTGTTCGCCCCGCTGGTGTGGCTGCTGACCAAGTCCACCAACGGAATCCTGCGGCTCTGCGGCATTGACCCCAACAGTGAGGACGAGATCGTCACGGAAGAAGACCTGCTGCTCATGGCAGATGCGGGACACAAAAAAGGAACGATCGACACCGAAGAAAACGACCTCATTAAAAATGTATTTGCATTCGACGATCTGACTGTCGGCGAGATCTGCACCCACCGCAAGGAAGTGGCAGTGCTCTGGCTGGACGAAACCATTGCCCAATGGGAACAGACCATTCATGAATCCCGCCACTCGGTCTATCCGGTCTGCGGGGACAGCGTAGACCAGATCGTAGGCGTGCTCAACGCCAAGGACTTTTTCCGGCTGCAAAACCGCACCAAGGAATTCGTCATGGAACACGCTGTACACACGCCCTATTTCATTCACGAAACCATGAAAGCTGACGAGTTGTTCAGCAAGATGAAACGGCACGCAGACCATTTTGCAGTCGTTGTGGACGAATACGGCGGCATGTGCGGTATCATTACTGTAACCGATCTGGTGGAACAGCTGGTCGGAGATTTTGACGATAACGAAACCGAACGGCAGGAACCGGAACTGGAACGTCTGGATTCGAAAACGTGGAAAATCCGCGGCACCTGTTCTCTCCACGATGTGGCAAAGGCTCTGGATCACGAATTTTCCGATGCGGAGGAATACGAAACCTTCAGCGGCTTTCTCATCGGCAAGCTGGGCGAGATCCCCAAGGACGGCAGCCGCCTGAAGCTGGAGATCGAGGGATACCTGATCCGCATTCTCAACGTCCGGCAGCACTGTGTGGAAAAGGCAATCGTCCGGCTGGAGCATTCTCCGGCAAATCCACTGTAACAGAAGACTTTTCCGGAGAAAACAGCATTAGAATGTAAAAGAAGCATCTCGTTGAGATGCTTCTTTTCATGTGCGGTGTTGTGAAATTCAGTGTTTCCTTAGGGCAATACCTCACAAAGAGCGTCTGGCGACTTTGCACGGTATTGCCTTAGATTTCTTCTTGTTTATGCTTTTCTGCAAATTCTTTTTTAAACGCCTCAAATTCTGCTTCTAATTCCTCAACAGTCTTTCCAGAACAAATTCGTCTGACTTCTTCCATATCAACATCTTTTTCTTTATCAATATCATTCATATTTTATCTCCCCCTTTATGAAATACCGAACTCCTGCTTTATCTCTTGTATGATAGAATCCGGCAGTTCTCCGTACTTTTCTTCTGCTTCTTTCAGCTTTTCAGGGTGTTCTTTTGCATAATGTTCCACAGTGTCGTCCTGCACCATAAATAGTTCTTGTCTTTGCATGTTGATTCGTTCTTTCATTTGGTTCGTATCCGATTCTGAATTCTGTGTTTCAGAATGGCTGAATTTCAACATCTGCATAAACCTCCGCAAAAATTTTCCTGCTATTGCTATAAACAGAAATGTGAAAACATCATTTCCTTCCTTACGCAAAAAACTCTATCACATTTCATAATTGGATTATATCACATTCTCACTCCAAAATCAACATTTTTTCAAAACATTTTTCAACTCGTCAGACTGCCCTCTCCAGCTTCGACAAAACGCAACTTATTTTTTACGCAGATTTTACATAGCCACCGTGCAGACTTTACAGAGAACCGGTATAATAATGGCAGTACAACGCAAGCACTTTGCGGTGTTATCCCAGAAAAATGCCCCTGTTTTCACGGGGCAGCAATAAGGAGTCGAAACCTATGGATATTTTTTCCGTCATTACCCTGCTGGGCGGTCTGGCGTTCTTCCTGTACGGCATGAACGTCATGTCCTCCGGTCTGGAGAAACTCGCCGGCGGCAAGCTGGAAATCGTTCTGAAAAAGATGACTTCCAACAAGTTCAAGAGCCTGCTGCTGGGCATGGGCATCACCATTGCCATTCAGTCCTCCTCCGCCCTGACCGTCATGCTGGTCGGGCTCGTCAACTCCGGCATCATGGAACTGAGCCAGACGATCGGCGTACTCATGGGCTCCAATGTGGGCACCACGCTGACTGCATGGATCCTGAGCCTTTCCGGCATCGAAGGGGACAATCCCTTCCTGAAAATGCTGAAGCCGGAATCGTTCTCCCCGATCATTGCCCTGATCGGTGTCATTATGATCATGACTGCCAAACACAACCGCACCAAGGACATCGGCAAGATCATGGTGGGATTCTCCGTGCTGATGACGGGCATGACCCTGATGAGCGGAGCCGTCAGCCCGCTGGCAGATTCCCCGCAGTTCTCCCACATTCTCACCGCGTTCCGGAACCCGATCATGGGCGTTCTGGTGGGAGCCGTTTTCACCGGCGTGATCCAGAGTTCCGCCGCTTCTGTGGGAATCCTACAGGCACTCTCCCTCACCGGACAGGTCACCTACGGCATGGCGATCCCGATCATCATGGGACAGAACATCGGTACCTGTGTCACCGCCCTGCTCTCCAGCATCGGCGTAAACCGCAGTGCCAAGCGGGTGGCATGTGTGCACATCTGCTTTAACTGCATCGGCACACTAATTATTCTTCCGGTATTCTACGGACTGTATTGGCTGCTGGACTTCACCTTTGTCGGCTCTGCAATTGATCCGGCTGGCGTGGCTCTGGTACACACGATCTTCAACATTGTCACTACAGCAATGCTGCTGCCGTTCACCAAGCTGCTGGAAAAGCTGGCATATACGCTGGTACGGGACAGCAAAAAGGAAAAGGAAGCCAAGGAAAAGCATGCTATGCTGGACGAACGCCTGCTGGCAACACCAGCAGTTGCCATTGAAGTCTGTCACGGTGTGACCATGGAAATGGCAGAGTTGTCCAAAACCACAATGGAACTGGCGATCAACATGCTGTTCCAGTATGACAAAGCCACCGAAGAACAAATTGAGGAAAACGAAAACCGCATCGACAAATACGAGGATAAGCTGAACGCCTATCTGGTACGCATCAGCAAGCACAGCCTTTCCTCCAAGGACAGCCGGACAGTTTCGAAAATGCTGCACTGCATCGGCAATTTCGAGCGAATTGGTGACCATGCGGTGAATATCATGGAATCGGCACACGAACTCCACGAAAAGGGGCTACACTTCTCCGGCGATGCCGCAAAGGAACTGCGTACCCTGTGTGATGCTCTACTGGAAACACTGAACATGGCATATCAGGCGTTCGAAAAGGACGACCTCGCCATTGCACACCAGGTAGAACCGCTGGAAGAAGTGATCGACACCCTGAATCTGGAACTGAAAAACCGCCACATCAAGCGGCTGCAAAACGAAGAATGCACCGTGGAACTGGGCTACATCTATCAGGATCTGCTCACCAACATCGAACGCATTTCCGACCATTGTTCCAACATTGCCGGCGTGCTGATCGAAATCGACGAACAGCAGAATATCCACAAGTATCTGTTCAAGCTGAAAGAAAACGATGAAACCTTTCAGGAATCCTACCACCAGTACCTGAACCACTACTATCTGGAACTGGGACAGCCCACGCTGGACGAAGTCGTGGACGCGTGATTTTCACACTGAATAAATAAAGGCAATACCGCACAAAGATTGTGCGGTATTGCCTAAAACAAAAAACCGGTACAGGAATGTTTTCCCGTACCGGTTTCTGTTTTCAGAAAATTTAGGAAATACTGAATAAAGCTTGTGCGTAAGATGCGTAGTCAGATTGCGTGCAAAGCCGTCAGGCGGGCTTTATGCAGTGTTTCCTTTATAAGATTAAAGCATCGTATGATCTTCCGCCGTATCGCTTTGCTGCAATACCTCGCTTGCCAGATACAGAGAGCCGCAGATGACGACCATGCCGCCGTCTGCCTTTGCCTGTGCCAGTGCCGTTTCATATGCCTGCTGCAATGACGGAGCAGTGTGCACTTCCGCGTGGTTTTCGAAGCATGCCGCCAGCGTTTCCCGCGGGACGGCGTGATGTACAAAATCGTCCACACATGTGACTGTATCCAGCACATCACCCAGTATCCGGCAGGCAGTGGCATAGTCCTTGGTGGAGATCATACCGCAGATGCCGTGTATCGGCTTGGTGCCTGCGTGTTTCAGCAGTTCTGCCAATGCCATGACACCTGCCTGATTGTGCCCGCCGTCCAGCAGTACTGTGGGATTTTTCCGAAGCACTTCCGTTCTCGCGGGGACACGCACCTTGGAAAACGCCTCGTTTGCCGTTGCCGCCGTAATCAGATAGCCGTGCATGCCCAGAAACCGGATCACTTCAATGGCAGTCATGGCGTTATACACCTGATGCCGTCCGGACATGTGCAGCGTATAGGTGAAGCTGTGATACTGGAACACAATTTCCTCCAGCGTTTCCGACACAATGCGGCAGTCCTGCATGTTGGGGATCACCAGCTGGGCATTTTTCCGCTTGGCAGTGTCCTGTACCAGACACACCACGTCCATGGGATTGTCCGTGGAGAGCACCACAGGGCAGCCCGGCTTGATGATACCGGCTTTCTGGGCGGCAATTTCCGTCAGGGTGTTCCCCAGAAGTGCCATATGGTCAAAGGAAACTGAAGTGATCGCACAAACCAGCGGCTTCTTTATCACATTGGTAGCGTCCAGCAGTCCGCCGATGCCGGTTTCCAGCACCACAAGGTCGCACTTCTGTTCCACAAACCAGAGCAGAGCAATGGCAAACGTGATCTCGAACTGCGAGCAGTCCTGCGATACCGGACATGCCTGCACCTGTTCACAGAACCGGCACAGTGCCTCCGGCGGAATGTCCCTGCCGTCGATCTGAATGCGGTCGGTATAGTGCCGGATAAAGGGAGAGGTCAGCGTGCCTGTACGAAAACCGGCAGCCGTTGCCGCCCCTGCACAAAATGCCGTCACAGAACCCTTTCCGTTGGTTCCGGCAATATGCACCACCTGCAACTGCTCCTGCGGATTGCCGAGGGCTTCCAGCAGAGCCTGAATGCGGGACAAGTCATGCACTGGCTTGCCGCTTTTCTGATACCCCTGAATATAGGTCATTGCTTCGGAAAACGTCATTGCACTCACTCCCTCATACGTTCACATACCTGCAATCATTACTGCAACGCTGCCATAGACTGCACGATCTTGTCCATTTTCTCCTGTGCCTTTGCCAGCTTTGCCTTTTCTGCTTCCACCAGCTTTTCCGGAGCCTTTGCCAGGAAGCCCTGATTGGACAGCTTCTTGCTCAGGAAGTCCAGATCCTTCTGTACCTTTTCCTGCTCCTTTTTCAGCCGTGCCAGTTCCTTGTCCTTGTCAATGAGTTCGTCCATGGGGATAAAGATGCGGACACTGTCCGTGACTGCGGTGGCAGCGTCCGGCATGTCGAACTTTTCGCCCACTTCCACAGCGGAGGCAGAAGCCAGCTTCTCGAAGAATACCGCGGTGCTCCGGTACAGTTCCGGCTCGGTCGTTTCGATGCAGACACGTGCTTTCTTGGACGGCGGCACCTGCATTTCGGTACGGCGGTTCCGGATCGCACGAATGGCATCGATGACCTTTTCAAACTGTACTGCATCGGCAAAGTCATACTTGGCATCGTAGACCGGATAGGATTCCACAATAATCATGGATTCGCCGTCAGTCAGCACCTGCCAGATTTCCTCGGTGATATACGGCATGAACGGGTGCAGCAGCTTCAGCATGCCACGCATTACCCATACCAGAACAGCCTGTGCCTTTTCCATGGCAGCACCGCCAGCCTGAATCCGCGGCTTGGTCAGTTCAATGTACCAGTCGCAGTAAACGTCCCAGATAAAGTCGTAGATCTTGGCACTTGCCACGCCGATCTCAAACTTATCCAGATTCTCTCCCACTTCCTTGGCAACGGCGTTGAACTTGGACACGATCCAGCGGTCTTCCAGCTCCAGATTTTCCGGCAGTCCGTGGTACTGGAAATCCTCCGGCAGATTCATCATGATAAAACGGGAAGCATTCCACAGCTTGTTGGCAAAATTGCGGGCAGCCTTGACCTTATCATCACTGTAACGCATATCGTTTCCGGGAGCATTACCGGTCGCCAGCATAAACCGCAGAGCATCAGCACCGAATTCGTCAATGACCTTCAGCGGGTCGATACCGTTGCCCAGCGACTTGGACATTTTTCTGCCCTGCTCGTCGCGAACCAGACCGTGGATCAGAACAGTATCGAAAGGCACTTCGCCCATGTTCTTCAGACCAGAGAACATCATGCGGACTACCCAGAAGAAGATGATGTCATAACCGGTGACCAGTGTATTGGTGGGATAGAAGTATTTCAGTTCCTCGGTGTTGTCCGGCCAGCCCAGTGTGGAGAACGGCCACAGTGCGGAACTGAACCAAGTGTCCAGTGTATCCGGATCCTGCCGCATGGGCTTGCCGCACTTCGGGCAGACTGCACTATTTTCCTTGGTAACAACCATTTCGCCGCAGTCGTCACAGTAGAACGCCGGAATCTGATGTCCCCACCACAGCTGACGGGAAATACACCAGTCCTTGATGTTTTCCAGCCAGTGGAAATAGATCTTGTTGAACCGTTCCGGAACGAACTTGGTCTTGCCGTTCTTGACAGCGTCGATCGCCGGCTGTGCCAGTGGCTTCATCTTGACAAACCACTGCTTGGAAACCCGCGGTTCTACCGTGGTGCCGCAGCGATAGCAGGTACCTACATTGTGGCTGTAGTCCTCGATCTCCACCAGTGCACCCTCTGCCTTCAGATCTTCAACAATTGCCTTTCTTGCCTCATAGCGATCCATGCCGGCATACTTCGGATATGCGTCCACGATCTTTGCATCATCGGTCATCACGTTGATAACTTCCAGATTGTGCCGCAGCCCCACTTCAAAGTCGTTCGGGTCGTGTGCCGGTGTGATCTTTACCACGCCGGTTCCGAAGTCCATTTCCACATAATCGTCTGCCACAATAGGGATCTCACGATGTACCAGCGGCAGGATCAGTGTCTTTCCCACCAGATCTTTGTAGCGTTCATCATTGGGGTTGACTGCTACGGCAGTATCGCCCAGCAGGGTTTCCGGACGGGTGGTCGCTAGTTCCAGATAGCCGCTGCCGTCTTTCAGCGGATACCGCAGATGCCAGAAATGCCCTGCCTGCACTTCATATTCTACTTCTGCATCGGAAATGGAAGTCAGACACTTCGGGCACCAGTTGATGATACGTTTGCCGCGGTAGATCAGACCTTCCTCATAATACTTGATGAATACTTCCTTGACTGCCTTGCTGCAGCCCTCGTCCATGGTGAAGCGTTCTCTTGTCCAGTCGCAGGAGGAGCCCAGCTTTTTCAGCTGTTCCACGATCCTGCCGCCGTACTGCTTCTTCCATGCCCATGCACGTTCCAGAAAAGCTTCTCTGCCGATGTCCTCTTTTTTGATGCCCTCTTTCCGCATGGCTTCCACGATCTTGGCTTCGGTCGCAATGGAAGCGTGGTCAGTGCCCGGCAGCCACAGGGTGCTGTAGCCGGACATCCGCTTCCAGCGAATCAGAATGTCCTGCAAAGTTTCGTCCAGTGCGTGACCCATGTGCAGCTGTCCAGTGATGTTCGGCGGCGGGATCACAATGGTATAGGGCTGCTTCTCGGAATCCACATGGGGCGTGAAGCTGCCGCTGTCGTTCCACATTTTATAGATGCGGTCTTCAAAGTCTTTCGGCTGGTAAGATTTCGCCAGTTCCTGTTTCATAAAGTTCGTTCCTTTCCATTTCGATCACCGATAAAAAAAGCCCCGGCAATCCTCAGAATTGCTCAGGGCGAATCAGCCGGGAAATTTTCCGTCTGCTGTCCGTGTTACCACCTGAATTCGGCAACGATCTTGCCGCACTCATCCTGCACGGTTACGGGTGCGAACCGGCACAGACTACCCATTTCCGTCCTCACGGAAACTTCCCCTGTGCTGCTCCGAGGCTACCTTCTCCCACACTGTCCGAAAACTTACACCGACCGTTTTCTCTCTGTCAGAACCAGCGGCGGGATACTCCTCCTCTTCTCTGCATTTCTTGTTTTCTTTAGGAAACACTGAATAAAGCTTGTGCGTAAGATGCGTAGTCAGATTTTTCGGCA
>ERZ773200.1528-NODE-1528-length-19356-cov-6.784830_pt1 | contig 19356 bp, 18 predicted proteins | sample MGYA00581008_ERZ773200 | MGnify/ENA primary metagenome ERZ773200 (study PRJEB29015, sample SAMEA2737770) | human gut metagenome | biome: human gut; feature: human-associated habitat; material: faeces | place: China | collected 2012 ... | reverse complement strand
AACCCACGGCCTCTTGGTCCCGAACCAAGCGCGCTACCAACTGCGCTACACCCCGTAAAGAAAAACCGCAGCAGCTGGGCTGCTGCGGTGTGGTTGGGGATGAGAGGATCGAACTCCCACGGGCGGAGTCAGAGTCCGCTGCACTACCATTATGCGAATCCCCATCGGGTTTGTGTCTTGGGCGTCTGCCCTCAACGCTCATATATTATAGCGTGCCCGATGGGATTTGTCAACGCCTTTTTTGAAAAAACTTCGATTTTTTCTCTAAAATTTTCAGTTTTTCAGAATTCATCGCTGCTGCGTCAATCGTTTTCTGTTATCCAGTGCAGGTGGATCAGCTTAACAGCCGACGGCACTTTTATTCCTTGGGCTGATACCGCATGTCCGACACAGTGTACACCGTAATGAAGGCCTGCGGGTCCTCGCGGTTCATGTAGCTCATCAGCTTCTGGTATTCGGCCTTGTCCACAATCGTGATGATCTCGCGGCGCTTCTGCATATTGTACGCGCCGTAGGATTCATACACCGTCGCGCCGCTGTGCAGGTCCTCAATGATGAACCGGCGCAGTTCTTCTTCCTTCCCGGTGATGATGCAGACGCGGCGCTTGATGTTCTGGTCAAAGATAAAGTGGTCGAGCACAAGCCCGTTAAAATAGGTACCCAGCACGCTTAAAACCACGGTCTTTTTGTCGTAGACCAGCGCGGCGGAGAGCGCCACACACATGCCGGACAGCGACATGGCCTTGCCCAGGTCCATGTGCAGGTATTTGTTCATGATCTTGGCGACGATGTCCAGCCCGCCCGACGAGGCGTTGCGGTTGAACAGGATGCTCAGCCCCACGCTGACGACGAGGATGTAGCACAGCACGTCCAGCTCCTGGCTGTCGGTCAGGGAGCCGAGGTTCGGGAAGAGCCGCTCGAACAGGCCGATAAACGCCGGGAGCAGGATGCTGGTGTAGACCGTCTTGGCACCGAACTCCCGCCCGCAGGTCAGAAACCCGATGACGAGCAGCACGACATTCAAAATCATCGTGATGGCTGACAGCGGCAGCGGCACAAAGTTTGCCAGCACGATGCCCAGACCCGAGATGCTGCTGACCGAGGCATGGCTGGGCACAAGGAAGAAGTAGACCGCCGCCGCAATGATGGCCACGGCTCCGGTCAGGATGGCAAGTTCCCGCACCGCCGCGGCGGTGGGCACAGCTTTTTTGTTCATCGGCAGACCCTCACGATTCTTTGATGCGCTTGCCGCGGCGCATTTTTCTAAATGTTGTCATTTTTGTTTCCTCTTTCTTAGTAGTATCATACCACCTTAGTAGTATCGTACCACAAGACGGCACAGTGCACAATGTACTATATCGCTATTTGTTTCGTACTATTTTCCTTTTCCGTCCCAGAGCACCTGCCGCACCTTGCAGTCGGAGCTTTTTACTCTCTTATTGTAGCACACCCCCTTTAAAAAGAAAAATAAAATTTTCACTTCAAACTGTGCCGTTTGTTCCAACACCGGCGGCGTTTTTTTCGGCGGCGGGCGGGGTTGTTATCCGGCGCACATTTTCTGCCGGAGCGTGGCGGCGGGGGTTGGAATCCGCGGCACAGTTTTCTACAGGCTGTATTGTTATCGGCGGCACAGTTTGCCGGGCAGCCTCTTTTATACAGGTTGTTATCCTGCACACAATTCCGGGGAGCCGGCGTTGGAATCCCCCGCACAGTTTACGGCGGGCGGGGTTGTTATCGGAAGCACAATTTCGGTGCGGTGTGCATCGCGGGGCAAAAAAATGGTTGTTATCGGACGCACAATTCGGACTTTTTTCTGCGGGCGGCAGGTTGTTATCCACAGCACAATTTGCGCGGTGGGTAAAATTCGGCTATTGTTATCGGCAGCACATTTCGGAATTTCGTCTGCTTTCCAAACGTGTCCGGACCGGGTTGTTATCCAGCGCACATTTCCGGAAGTGTGGTTGTTATCGGGCGCACAGTTTCCAAACTGTAGAATTTTGGCGGCTGTTGTTATCGACGGCACATTTCTGAAAAAATCCACCGTACAGCGCACAGCCGGTATTGTTATTCACGGCACAATTCGTTTTTTCCGGGGCAGAGCGGTTGTTATCCGGCGCACAATTCGCAAAAATCCATTTTTTTGCGGCGCGTCCTGCCGTGGGTTGTTAGTCTGCGCACAGTTTGCCCTGCAGGGGCCTGGGTTGTTATCGACGGCACAATACAAGGATTTTTCAGCACGGGTTGTTATTCAGCGCACATTTCCCCGCGGCAGGATTTTTCCATCCGCCCTGTTGGAATGCTGCGCACATTTCTCACTTTTCCTTTTTTTGCGCCCGGGGTTGTTATACTCGACACTTTTTAAAAATCCCACAAAATTTTCTTTGCCGCCATTTTCCTGCAAAAAACTTTTTTACCGTTGTTACGCTCCGCACATTGTTGCGTTTTACACATTCGTGTTGGAATGCTGCGCACAGCACCGTTGTAACACAGCGCACATTTGTGTTGGAATATTCGACATAGCTATACTACTTTTCTAAATATATATAAATAGGGCTAAAAATCCCAAAACAAAAGAACACAGGATTTTGTGCGGCGCGGAGGAAATGTGCTGAATGTTACAATAATTGACACAGCGCGCACAATCTGCTATGATACGTTTAACGTGTTGTAAAGATGAGGTTTTGCAAATGACACCCCAAAGTACGTTGAAAACGCCCCCAAAAGGCAACCATAACAAAAAGCAGGGGGCGAAGTCTGCCAAGGCGTCGCCTTCGGCCCCTGTTGCTACCTATAGCGGGCGCGGCAATCAGACGATTGTCCGCAAATCCAACGACCTGATCCAGAACGCAATGTACAGCCTTTCGCTGAGCCAGCAAAAGCTGATGCTGCACATTTTCGCGATGATCAAGCCGTCGGACACCGAGCTGCCCCGGTACGAGATGTCGATCTACGAGTTTTTGAAGCTCTGCGGCGTTGACCCGCACAACGGCTCGATGTACAAGCAGGTCAAGAAAAACATCGAGGACATCGCCAACGCCAAGGTCCAGTGGATCCGCTTGGCGGGCACCCAGAAAATCACGATGTTCCGCTGGCTTTCCAGCGCGACCATCGACGAGGGCACCGGTAAGATCGTGCTGACGCTCGACCAGTCGCTCAAGCCGCACCTGATCCAGCTAAAAGAGTTCTACACAACGATGAATATCACCTATACGCTCCCGATGAAGAGCCAGTATAGTCTGAAAATTTATGAGCTGTGCAAGAGCTACCAGAACCTGTACATCACCAAAAAAGAGAAGGGCGAACCGCTGGTCTGGAACATTGAGACGCTGAAAAAGCAGGTGGACTGCAATGCGGCCAACTGGGCCCACGTGCGCCGCACCGTGCTCGACAAGGCCAAGAGCGAGATCAACGGCCACACCGACATCTATTTTGACTATGAGGTCTACGAAAAAGATCGTCAGCGCGTCATTGCGATTGCCGTCACCATTGAGCCGGTGGACAAGCAGGTCGCCGATGACAAGCTGAACGAGATCACAAAATCCATGTCCAACCGGGTCCGCAGCAAGAAGGGCAAGCTGACTCTGGCCGAGACCGGCACGCTGGATGACGACCCGAACGTGCTGACGCTCGAGTATGTCTCGGTGCCCGAGACGACGATCCCCTATTCCTACGGTGCTACGCCGGAATTGCTGCGCCAGGAGCTGGAGATCAAGGCAGAGCCCGACAAGCTGATCCGCGAGCTGACGGCGGACGAGATGGACGCCGTGCGCACGATCATCGATGCTATGGTAAAAATGGCCGGCACACCGCGCGGCAATGATAAGATGATCGACGGCGGCAACGCGACGTTCTTCCAGACGATGAACAACGTCATTGACAACTGCGGCGGTCTGCGCCGCTGGTTCGAGGGTGTCGCCACCCGCTACGCCGCCAAGGTCATCCCGGTGGCGCGCACCAAGAGCGCTCCCCTGCCCTACCTGTCCCGCGCAATTTTGGAGGACCTGGAAAATTATCGTATCTACGTCACCGGTGGTATGCCGGAGGAGGTGGAGGACGACTACGGCGCACCCGAGACGCCGGACATCGTCGAGACCACCGACTTTGTGGAGACCGACGCCGAGCCGGTCAACCAGCTGGTGCCGGAGGATGCCGCGACGAAGAAAGAAGTCACGGCGGCGCTGCTGCGCTACATTGACCGCGACACGCTCTCGGCCCGGCTGACCACCGGCCAGATGGAGGCATTCGAGGATATTTTGCAGATGACGGCCTATTTTTGCCGTCGCAACGTCAAAGGCAAGGACGACGGCATGATGGAGGGCAAGGCCAACATGCAGTTTTTGGACGCTTTGAACAAGGTCATTGCCCGGTATGAGAGCCTGACCCCGCTGTTTGAGGCGATGTCGGTCATGATGGACTACGACACCTACTGGAAGGACCTGATGAAGAACCCCAGGATCAAAAATCCGAAGCTCGTCTTTCAGTCTGAGGTCGAAAAGGCCCTGCTGATGCCGTCCGCCGTCATCGGTGAATACACCGCCCGCAAGGCCCAGAGCGACACCGGCCACACGCTGCACCGGGAATACAACTGGACGAAGGCTTTTGACGAAGAATAAGAAGAAAAAGCGGAATTTTTGAAAATGTGCCCTGAATAACAACAGCCCCGGGATTTTCCAAAGCAGAAAATCCCGGGGCTTTGCTGTCTGTATATTTATTCGTGCGTATAAATATTCACAACCGTTTAACAACCGGTGCGGTGCGGGCGGATACAGCGTGTGCCCTTATCGTTTGCGCCAGACGCTGTAGGGGGCGGCGTCCCCGATGCCCCGTGGCCGTTTGCGGCAGTGACGAGTGTCACCTGGGCAAATTTCCGTATCGCTCGATCCGCCCGCAGACGCGCCTAGCAGCCCCTCACAGCCGTCTCAATCGCGGCCTTATCCAACCCTTCCCCAATCACGATCAGCACCTCCTGACCGCTGGGAATGGGCTGTACGGTTATGGCGTCGCGGGCGGCGTTCAGTTCGACCCAGCCGCCGCCGTCGGGGATAAACCCCTTGACGCGCAGCACATGGCCGTATTTCGCGTCGTGCAGGAGCGTCTGCGCGGCCTGCCGGACCTGCGCGACACTGCGCCCGGCCTCGAGAAAATACAGCGAGGTAAACGCCTTGTGCTCGTCAAAATGCAGCTTGACGTAGCTTGTCTGCCGCCAGCCGCAGCGATCCACGCGGGCAAAATCAGCGGTTGTCAGCGCGTTCCAGTCCCGGCACAGTACATCGTCCGCGCCAAAGCGGCGGGCACAATGGCAGCCGGCCAGTGCGCGGTTCAGGTGGTCGATGACCGCTTCCGCCTCGCCGGGCGCGGCCAGCTGCGTGCGGCTCATGACGACAAGCCCGGCACTGGCGGCCTCGGAGGCCAGCAGGTAGTCGGCCTGCAGGGAAAGCTCGTTCTCCAGCTTGGCGTCCACAATGGCAATGACGCTGCCCAGCGTATACCAGCGGTCCAGCGGCTCGTCCCGCAGAATGTCGTAGAACTCGTCCACGTCAAAGATGCCGCTCGGCTCAATGACGACCCGGTCAAAGCCGCGCATTGCCATTGAGATCAGCTTGGTGCGCATCCGGCGCTGGTGGGTGTCGCAGTCACAGCCGCCGCTGATCGTCTCTATGTCGCAGTGCTCCCCGATCAGGTCCTGCAGCAGCATGGCATCGACGTTCACCGCGCCGAAGTCGTTTTCCAGAATGCAGACGCTGTGCCCCTGCGCGACGAGATACTGCACGTAGCGGCGCAGGAACGTCGTCTTGCCGGAGCCGAGAAACCCAGTGATCAAATCGACCTGTACCATTTTACTCCTCCTTCGGGCAGGTCATGCCCCGTTGGCGACCAATGGCCGCCCCTACACACGCAGTACGGCAAGAATGCAATTTTTTGACGGTCTGACTTTATTCGTGAATTTCCAAAGGAAGATTGTCAGGGTCGAAAAAGAATGTCATTTTTTTGCCTGTGTAAGCATCGACTCGGATCGGCTCGGTTATGATGCCCTTTTTATTCAATTCTCTTACGGTATCATCGACAGAGTCTACCGCAAAGGCAAGATGCCGGAGGCCGTAAGCCTCTGGATAACTGGGGCGTTTCGGGCAATTTTTAATGATAAAAAGTTCTAATTCCATCCCATCGAGTTGAAGATCGATTTTGTAATCATCGCGTTCCGGTCTGTAATTTTCTCGAATGACAGAAAAGCCTAACAGATCCACATAAAAGCGCCTTGATTTCTCATAGTTGCTCCCGATAATGGCAATGTGATGAACTTTTTTCAAATTCATGGCGTATTTACCTCTCCCCTGTCTGCTGTGAATGGTCTTTAGCACAAAGTCTGGTGTGCGGCACCCTGCAAATAAAAAACGTACCCGAACCCTTTTCCGTAAAGAATTGGGTTCGAGTACGAACTGTCTGGTGGAGGATGGGGGACTCGAACCCTCGACCTCTGCGATGTGAACGCAGCGCTCTAACCAGCTGAGCTAATCATCCGTATGCGATTGACAAATGATAGTATACAGGATTTGCCCGGATTTGTCAAGCGCAAATTTTCAATTGTTTTGTTGTTGTCCTCCTCTCCCCCTGCCCGCAAAAAGACCCCGCCTCACGGCGCGAGAGACGCGCTGTGAGGCGGGGCTTGCAGTTGAGAGGAAAAGGGGATTACCTGCTCAGCTCATCGGCCAGAGCGGTGAGCTGGGCCTCGCTGGCGGCATTCAGCGCGCCGCGGACCGTGACGGTGGTGGCAGCGTAGGTCAGGTTCTTGCTGCCCTCAAGCATTTTGGTCATGACCTTGGCGGCCATCGGCGCCCAAGAGCCGTTTTCAATAAAGGCCACCGTGCGGTTCTGGTAGTTGCGCTCGGTCAGGTGATGGATGAACTCCTTCATGAAGGGGAATACATCGGCGTTGTAGGTAGGCGTGGCCAGTACCAGCTTGCTGAAGCGGAATGCCTGCGCGACGGCCTCGGCCATATCGCAGCGGGCCAGATCCATGGCAACCGTCTCCACGCCCTTCTCGCGCAGGGCCTCGGCCAGGCGGTTGGCAGCCTCGGCAGTGTGGCCGTAGATGCTGCTGTAGGCGACGAGCACACCCTCGGTCTCGGGGCGGTAGGCACTCCAGGTGTCGTAGGCGGCCAGCACATCGCTCAGCTGCTCCTTGTGCAGGACGGGACCGTGCAGGCTGCAGACGGTCTCGATGTCCAGCGCGGCGGCCTTTTTCAGCACGGCCTGTACCTGCACGCCGTATTTGCCGACGATGCCGATGAAGTAGCGGCGGGCCTCGGGCAGCCACGGCTCCTCCACGTCGAGTGCGCCGAACTTGCCGAACGCATCGGCGCTGAACAGGACCTTGTCTGCATCGTCATAGGTCATGATGACCTCGGGCCAGTGGACCATCGGTGCGGTGACAAAGTGCAGCGTGTGGGTGCCCAGCGGCAGGGTGTCCCCCTCCTTGACGACGACGCGGCGGTCCGTGTAGTCGGTGCCGAAATAGGCCTTCATCATGTTGAACGCCTGGGCGGACGCGACGATGGTCGTGCCGGGGTACGCCTGCGCGAACGCGGCGACGGAGCCGGAATGGTCAGGCTCCATGTGCTGCACGACCAAGTAGTCGGGTGTGCGCTCGCCCAGTGCAGCGGCGATCTTGGTGATCCACTCGTCGGTAAAATGGGCATCGACGCTGTCCATGACGGCGACCTTGTCGTCGCAGATCAGGTACGAGTTGTACGCCATGCCGTTGGGCACGTCGTACTGGCCCTCAAACAGGTCAACAAGGTGGTCGTTGACGCCGACATACAAAATATCTTTGGTGATTTCCATACGTGTAAACCTCCCGAAAAATACCAGAGTTGTTATTCTGGACACAGTATAGCACAAGTTTAGGAATTTGTCTCGGTTTTTGGGAAAATAATTTTAGAATTTTTTAAATACAGTTGATAGGTAGGGGCCGCACATGTGCGGCCCGCAGCTTTCCCGCAAACGACCGCTTATTTTTATGCCGCGGGCCGGGCATGCCCGGCCCCTACGGTGGCAGCGTCTCTGTAGGGGCGAACATGGTTCGCCCGTCCGTTCACCACCTTCCCTTTTAACGAGGTAACATCATGAAAGCCCGAATCATCCGCGAACCCCGCTGCGCCTTACTCTGGCGCATTGACGAAAGCTACCCCAACTATGCCGCCATCGCCCGCGCGGCCAGGCGCTATGACGTCAAGCTCCGCCCCGTCGCGGACGGCGACCTCGGCGGCATCGTCGGGGACCTCTGCGCGGGCAGGCCCGCCCCGGTGTTTGCGCCGCTTATCGCGGTGCCGGACCGCCCGGCCATCATCGTCAGCGGACTGCGCCATGACAACGGCGAGTTGGGCGCGTTCCTTGACCTTATCAAAATGGGCGGCGCGTCCATTCCGGTGCGCAGCATGGTCACGCCCACCAGCAAGGGCTGGACGCTGGCAAACCTGCTGCTGGAATTAAACACCGAGCACGAGACCGTGCAGGGCGGCAACGCATGAAGCACCGCCTGACCGCGCTGCTGCTGGTACTGCTTTGTCTGCCGCTGACCGCCTGCCAAAAGCAGCAAAATTTGTACAGTGCCACCTGGTTCGACCTGTTTGACACTGTCGCCATCGTGCAGGGCTATGCCGACAGCCAGGACAGCTGGAACGCCCAGACACAGGCCATGTACAGCGATTTACAGCGCTATAACGAATTGTTTGATATCTACCACCACTATGATGGCGTCATCAACCTGTATGATGTCAACGCCCGGGCTGCCGCTGCGCCGGTGCAGGTCAGCGACGAGCTGTACGCATTTTTGCGCTGGTGCAAAGACACCGCTTATCCTGCCGCCAACGGCGCGACGAACATCGCCGCAGGTGCAGTGCTGCGCCTGTGGCACGACGCGCGGGAAAGCGACTCCCCTGCCCCGCCCGACGCGGACGCCATCGCGGCGGCGCTGGCGCATATCGACATAGAAGATCTGGTTCTGGACGATGCAGCACAAACCGTCTATTTTGCTGACCCGGAGATGGCGCTCGACGTCGGTGCGGTGGGCAAGGGCTACGCTGTGGAGCAGACCGCCCGGGCCGCACAGGCCCGCGGGCTGACCAGCGCCCTGCTGAACATCGGCGGCAACGTGCGCGCCATCGGCACAAAGCCCGGCGGCAAGCCCTGGACCGCGGGTGTTGAGAACCCCTGGGGCGATGACCCCGCGTACATACAGGCCGTCGTGCTGGCCGACGGCGACAGCCTGGTCATCAGCGGCGACTACCAGCGCTACTTTGAGTACGACGGCGTGCGGTACGCTCACCTGATCGATCTGACGACGGGCTACCCTGCCCGCTACGTCAGCAGCGTGGCCGTGCTGGCCCGCGCCGACACCGGAGGTCTGGCAGACGCGCTTTCCACCGGGCTGTTCTGTCTGCCCGAGGAGACCGGCCAGGCCCTGGCCGCGCAAAACCACTATGCCGTCCTCTGGATGCACCCTGACGAGACCACGAGCCGGAGCGCAGACTGGCCGCAATAAAAACAACCCCCGATTGCCTGAAATCGGGGGTTATATATTTGCTGTAAATTTATACAAACTGTACAATTCTCACCGCTGCGGATTGATGATCGTGCGCCAATCGAGGTCGCCGTGCTCCAGGCCGTGGATGAGGACCTCGGCGGTGGCGATGTTTGTGGCAACGGGAACGTTGTGCACGTCACAGATGCGCAGTAGGTTCATCTCGTTCGGCTCGCTGGGCTTGGCGCTGATGGGGTCGCGGAAGAAGAGCAGCATGTCCACTTCCTCACAGGCGATGCGCGCCACGATCTGCTCGGCACCGCCGTGGCCGCCGGGCAGGAACTTTGTGACCTTCAGCCCGGCGTTTTCCTCCACCAGGCGGCCGGTCGTGCCGGTTGCCAGCAGACGGTGCTGCTCCAAAATATGGCGATACGCCATACAAAACTGCACCATCAACTCCTTTTTGGAGTCATGGGCTATCAATGCAATCGTCATAGGTAAATGCCACCATCCTTCGCAGCAGAGTACAATATATTAAAAGGTAAGCGGGACGCGCTGCCCGCACAAACGCTTTGCCATGGCCTGTCCGGCCACAACGGCGGGATCCGCAGCGGGCGGTACCGTGCCGTTGGCCCCGGCCAGCTGCAGAACGCGGCTTTCGGGGATGACCGCCAAAAGCTGCACGCCGACGGTGTCGATGCACTCGTCCAGATCAGCCACGGCAGCGTTTTTGCCGAAGCTCTCGCGCCGGACGCGGTTCATCACCAGGCGCACGGCGCTCTGCGGACGGCCGCCAGCCAGCAGCCGGTCCGCCACGATCTTGCCGTCACGCAAGGCCACGGGGTCGGGCGTCAGCACCAGCAGGGCCTTGTCCGCCACGGTGGAGGCCGCTGTGAACGGCGCGCCCATGCCGGCAGCGGTGTCCAGCAGGATAAAATCAAAATAGGGCCGCATAGCGGTCAGCAGACGTCCCAGCGGGGCCGCCTCCACCGCGCCGCCCTCATACGGGGCGCTGATGACGGACAGCCCGGGGTACAGCGGGCTGGGCACAACGGCCTTGGCCCCCTCACATCTGCCGCATAAAACATCCTCAATGTCGTAAACGGTGCGGCCATAGACGCCTGCGATAATGTCCACGCTGCGCAGACCGGAGTCCAGCTCCACCAGCAGGGTCTTGCGGCCCAGCCGTGCCAGACAGGCCCCCAGCAGTACCGAGACGGTACTTTTTCCGGTACCGCCCTTGCCGGAGCAGACCATGATACACTGTGCGTTCATGTCGGCTCCTCTCCACAGTTGCATTAACACTATCTCGCGTATATTCTATCACACTTCCGGCTGGACTGCAACTGGCTTTTTGTCAAAATGTGACATGTTCTTTTTGAAGAAAATCACGATAAGGGAAACTTTTTGATGCACTAAATCGGCAGAATGCCCAAGCGCACCCGATGGGGGTTGAGCGGCGCTCCGCAATCATCCGCCAAAGACGGCATCCAGCACAGCGCGCAGGATGGGCGCAGCGTTGGACCCTCCACCGCCGTATTCCAGCACGACGGCCATGGCGATTTGCGGGTCGTCCGCGGGCGCATAGCCGATCAGCACCGAGTTGACATAGTGCCCGCCGCCGGGCAGGGTGTCCGCCAGCTGGGGACTGCCGGTCTTGGCCGCGCAGGCCACGGGGGCCTCGCGCAGGACGCGGGTCGTCCGGGCCATCCGCTTCATGCCGTCGCGGATGGGGCCGAACACGCCCTCGTCGCCCGGAACCGTGGTGAACGTCGGGGCGTACTGCCAGACGGTCTCGCCGGTGGCGGCGTTCACGGCGCGGTCCGCAAAATGCAGGGCGGGCCGCTGCCCGCAGTTGGCCAGCGTGGCCGCGTAGGCTGCCAGCTGCAGCGGCGTCACGGCAGTGTTGCCCTGCCCGATGGCGGCCATCAGAGTCAGCCCGGCCTGGTAGTTTTCGTCGCTGCTCCACGTCAGGCGGCCCTGTGCCTCGGTGATTTCAACGCCGGTGGGCGTGGCCAGTCCTAACTGGCGTGCCATCGCGGAAAACACATCCACGCCCAGCCGCCGCCCGACATCGTAAAAGAAGATGTTGCAGCTGTACTCCAGCGCTGTGCGCAGGTCTACCGGTCCGCCGTGGCCGTATTGCAGGCAGCCCGGCTGGTAGCCGCTGTAAAACCCGTACCGCCCGGTGCAGTTGACCGTGGCGGCGGGGTCGATGCCCGCGGTCAGCGCCGCCGCGGCCACGGCGGGCTTGAAGGCCGACCCCGGCGCGTACAGCCCCTGGCAGACGCGGTCCAGCAGCGGCGCGGCAGCATCGGCGGAGAGCGCCGCGGAGTCTGCGCGGTAGCGGTTCAGATCGAAGCCCGGTACGCTGGCGGCGGCCAGGATGCCGCCGGTCTGCACATCCACGACCACCGCCGCCCCGGCACGGCACTCCCGCCCGGCCCCGGCAGCCTTGGTGGTGCGCAGAACCTCGATTTGGGATAAAAGCGCGTTTTGCAGTTCTTTTTGCAGGGCGCTGTCCACAGTCAGCACCAGCGTGGCCCCGGGCGCAGCCTCCCGCAGGGGCACGGTGCGGCGCACAGCGCCGTCAAAGCCGGTGTTCACGAGCACCCGCCCGTCCTGCCCGCGAAGCAGGTCGTCATAGGCGGCCTCCAACCCGCTCTGCCCGATGACAGCATCCATCGCAAGGCCGCGCCGCCGGGCAGTGGGCCACTGCTCTGCCGTGATCGGCCCGGTGAAGCCCAGCGCATGGGGCAGCAACGTGCCGTTCGGCCAGGTGCGCACGCCACGGGCGGCAGCCCGCACTGCGCCGCTCTGCACAAGATCGGCCTTGTAAAACGACGTCAGAACGTCACTGCCGACGCCCTGCATCACGGGCAGCTCCCCCGCCGACGCGGCAGCAAAAAAGGCAGCAAGCTGTGTTTCCACATCCTTGCTGCCTGTCAGGCTCTCTATGGCTTTTACGGTCTCGCGCAGGTCGGTGTCCGGCGGCGCCGGGATGCGCAGGTAGACGTCATACACGGTGGTGTCGCGGGCCAGAACGACCCCGGCGCTGTCCACGATGGCCCCGCGCGCGGCGTGCTGGGTCACGGTGTAGCTGGCAGAGCTGGCCTCGGCGGCCTTGTCGGCGTAGTAGTCGGCGCGGACGAACTGCATCCAGGCCAGCCGCGCGAAGAACGCCGCAAACACCGCGCCGCACAGCACCATCAGCACCGCCACGCGGACGCGGCGGCGGTGGGAGTTTTTGCGGTTGGCCATGGGATCACCTCGGTAAAAAATGGATTTGTTTGTCAGGAAATGGGACATGTAGGGGCTTGCGGCAGCCATTCACTGCGCAGGCTGATGGCGGGCATCGACCCCTACAAACCGCGCTGCCTATTTATTGTACCCAAAATTCGACGAAAAAGCAATTACTTTTTCACGAAATAGACCGTGCCCCACAAATCGGCGGTGTCGGTCAGCAGGACCTGCGCGGTCAGGCCGTCGGCGTCGGGGGCGGGCGCGGCGGCCAGTGTGCCCAGCCAGTCCCCGCCCGCGGTGGTCACGATGTCCCCTGCCGTCAGTGCGCAGTCGGCGGGCAGGCCGGTCAGGACCCACTGCCCCGGCGTGACCAACCCGGCATAGCTGCCGCAAAGCCCGGCAGCGGCGGAAAATTCCACAGTGCAGGTGTCGCCGTCCGTGCGGGTAACGACCCCCGCGTACCGCCCGCCCGCGTCGAGGACGGCATTTCCCGGCGCAGTGTCCGGGCAGGCCAGCGTGAAGCCGCCGACGCCCCGGGCCACGACCCGCGCCGGGGTGACGTCGGTGATGCCCCGCCCGCAGCCGACAAGCTGCCGCAGGGCGGCGTTCTCGGCCAGCGCGTCGGCAGACTGCGCTAGCTGTTGATGCAGCGTGAAATTTTCCTGCTGCAGAGCGTCCAGCCGGGTCATGTAGTGCCCGCCGACAATGCGGTCTACCCGAGCCAACGCGGCGGGCCGGAGTGCCGCCAGCTGCGGCAGGGCCAGCAAAAGCGCGGCCAGCACCAGCGGCACGGCCCAGCGCCAACGCCGCCTGCGGCGGCATGAAAGATCCAGCTGCACAAACATCACCCCAAGGCAGAATATGCCTTGCGGGATGGGGTTAGACTTTGGTATAATACAGAAAGAATACAGCGCATGTAGGGGCGAGCATTGCTCGCCCGCGGAACGCAGTGGCAACCGCAAAGTTCCCGGGTCGATGACAAGCATCGACCCCTACAGCGTAGGGGCGGATTCCCTATCCGCCCGGACATTTTCCGCTGCCGCACACGACCGCGTGCGAACCATGTTCGCCCCTACAAATTAAGAAAGGTCAACTTTTATGAAATACAAGCTCCTGTTACTCGATATAGACGGCACGCTGCGGCCCGGCAGCTGTGAGCGTGTGCCAAAGGAAAACGCTGAGGCCGTCTGCGCCGTGCAGAAGGCCGGCGTCAAGATCGCGATTGCCACGGGCCGCGGGCGCATCGGCGTGGGCAAGGGCCTGCTGCGCAGCATCCGGCCCGACTACTGGGTCTGCGCGGGTGGTGCGCAGCTGGTGGACTACAAGGGCGCAGACCTGGCCCTGCACCGCCTGACCACCGAGGAAATGTACGCGCTGGTGGACTTTTTTGAGGATTACGACCTGCCGCTGCGCTTTACCTACCACGACGCGAACTACGCCTACCTCGGCTATGAGGAGTTCGCCCGCCGCGAGCGGGAGAAAAATCTGGCGCTGAACATCGTGGACGGCGAGGATCAGGACAAGCATCTGGAGGAGATGCCCTTTGGCGCGTTCGGCTTTCTCTCGCAGGAGATGGCCGACAGATTTCAGGAAAAATACGGCTATCTGGGGCTGAATTTCCTGTTCTCCTACCCAGGCGGCGACGGCTGCGATATTTTGCAGCGGGGCATTGACAAGGGCGCAGGTCTGCGGGAGCTGGCGAAGCTGGCGGGCATCGACCCGGCGGACTGCGTGGCCGTGGGCGACGGCGATAACGACGTTGCGATGCTGAAGGCGGCGGGCCTCGGCATTGCCATGGGCAGCGGCAGCGCTGCCGCCAAGGCTGCCGCGGACCGCATCGGCCCCGACGCCGAGCCCCACGGCATTGCCGAGCTCTGCCGTGCGCTCTGGCCGGAGGCGTTTTAAATGGCCGAGTACACCCATGTCGGCCCCGGTCTGCCGCCGCTGCACGGTGCGCGGGCCAACGCGCTGATCTTAGGCAGCTTTCCCAGCCCCAAGAGCCGGGAGCAGGGATTTTTCTACGGCCACAAGCAGAACCGCTTCTGGCCGATGATCGCCGCCGTGACCGGTGAGCCGGTACCCGATTGGGCCGACATCGAGGCGAAAAAGGCCATAATTTTAAAGCACGGGCTGGCCGTGTGGGACACGATCGGCGCGTGCGACATCAAAGGCGCGTCGGATGCGTCGATCCGCAACGCCGTGCCGAACGATGTGGCTGCGCTGATACAAAAGCTGGGCGTGCGGGCCGTGTTCTGCAACGGCGCGGCGTCGGGGCGTATCTACGCGAAATATGCAGAACCCTTGACCCACCTGCCCGCCGCCGTGCTGCCCAGCACCAGCCCCGCCAACGCCGCCTGGTCCCCCGCGCGGCTGCAGGCGGCATGGGGCGCTGCTTTGGCACCATTTTTGCGCGCGGATGGTTGCAAGTGAACGGATTTTGTTCTATAATGAATTTGTGCCAGACTCCCGTAGGGGCGGATTCTATATCCGCCCGCAGGCAGCCCGGCACGAAACGGGCGGATATGGAATCCGCCCCTACGGAATGATGATACGGGAGGTGCCTGCATGAGTAAATGGCAGGAAAAAACCAAACGCCCGGTGCTGCCGGTCTATATGGCGGCGCTGGTGTGGCCTATTATGGCCCTGCTGGTGCCCATCTACACGCTGGGCGGGCTGGTGCTGACCGCCGCGGTCAGCGCGGGCGCTTACTTTGCGGGCACAAAGCTCTGCCCTACCCGCGTTGTGCGCACCTACGTGCCCTATGCCACAGGCAGTGAGGACGTGGATGCCATGCTGAACGGCATTGCCGCAAACCTCGATGCACTGCATAAACTGAACGAGGCCATCCCCGACCCGCAGCTTTCCCGGGCCATGGACCGCATGGAGAAGGCAGGCCGCAGCATTGCCGCCGTTGTGGAGAAAACCCCCGACAAGGCGCGCAGCGTGGACCGCTTTGCCCGCTACTACCTGCCCGAGGTCGTCAAGCTGATGGGCACCTACGCGGCGCTGGAGCAGAACAGCGTCAGGGGCGAGAACGCCGCCCAGATTGAGGCCGAGCTGCGCCGCAACGCCGAGACGACGGCGACAGCCTTTGAAAACCAGCTGGATGCGCTCTACAGCGCCGAGGCAATGGATATTTCTACCGATATTGAGGTGCTGGACAGTATCCTGAAAAGCCAGAACCTTGCCAAGTAGCGTAGGTGAGATATATGCAGATGGAAAAGGCAGAGCACTTTGGTGTGTTAGTAAAAAGCGCAAAATATGGATTGAAATTGACACGCGATAAATATGCAATTATCAATACAAGGGCGTCGCTTCCTAAGTTTGAAAACCTGGAAAAGATGGGCGCCTATGCTGATTCAGTTGGTAGATTCTATACGGAAGAATGGTGTCAGGAATATCAAAAAGTTATTCTTGAAAACTATGATTTGAGTATGTTGTATTTTGAAAGCCTTGATAGAGATGAGTTCAATTCTGCTATCGATGCTTTTTTAGAAAAGAATAAAGATTTCAAAGAGGTCACAGATTTAAAAGACTGGATATGCCCTGGATATTACGTAATGGTTCTTGATGAATATAAGCAGGTTTATATTGGAACTGCTGATTGTATTAAAAGGCGAATTCAACAGCATTGGGCGAATCGGAAAGAATTTGACAGAATACTGTTTCCGATGTATGCAGTTACAAAGTCTGTAATGTCTATAGACTCATTCCGCGCATTGGATACAACGCGGATATATGCAAAAAAGAGCCGCCGAACATATATCTCAGAAAATAGGTATATTAAAGATATGCCGATAAAATTTATATGTAATAGAATAGGCGGAGGTCGCATCGAAACGAGACTAGATACGATGAATGCTTTAGCACTTACAAAAGACGCAAGAGATATGACTTCTATGCTTACGGAATTGAGAAAGGAAGATAACCATGGCTGACCTGAGCAACGAACTGGACCTGAACGTACCCGCCGCACCCTCTCTGACGCTGGATGCCGCCCCCGCGGCCCCGACGCTGACCCTGGACCCCGCCGCCGATGAGAAAGTCATCGCGGAAAGCAAAAAAGCGACCCCCGTGCAGGTCGAGGACACGCCCCTCTCCCCCGAGGAGCAGAAGATGGTCAACGACTTTGCCGAGAAAATCGACATCACGAACTCCCAGATGGTCTTGCAGTACGGCGCTGCCAGCCAGAAGAAGCTGAGCGACTTCTCCGAGACCGCGCTCTCCCGCGTCAAGACCAAGGACATGGGCGAGACCGGCGAGCTCATCACGAACCTGATTTCTGAATTGCAGGGCTTTGACGCCAGCACCGAGCAGCCAAAGGGCATCTTCGGCTTCTTCAAAAAGACGTCCAACAGCATTGAGCAGCTCAAGACCCGCTACGACAGCGCCGACAAGAACGTCGAGCGCATCAAGGCCCAGCTGGAGGACCACCAGGTCACCCTGATGAAGGACATCACGATGCTGGATAAGATGTATGAGCTGAACCTTGTCTACTTCAAGGAGCTGACGATGTACATCCTGGCCGGCAAGAAGAAGCTGGCCGAGGTCCGCGCCAACGACCTGAAGGCCGCGCAGGAGAAGGCCCAGCGCACCCAGCTGCCCGAGGATGCCCAGGCCGCCCGCGACCTGGCCGACCTGTGTGACCGCTTTGAGAAGAAGCTCTACGATCTGGAGCTGACCCGCAATGTGTCCATCCAGATGGGCCCGCAGATCCGCCTGATCCAGTCCAACGACACGATGATGGCCGAGAAAATCCAGACGACCATCGTGAACACGATCCCGCTGTGGAAGAACCAGATGGTGCTGGCGCTGGGCATCGCCCACAGCCAGCAGGCTATGCAGGCCGAACGCGCCGTGACCGACGCCACGAACGAGCTGCTGAAAAAGAACGCTGCTACGCTCAAGCAGGGCACGATTGAAATTGCAAAGGAGTCCGAGCGCGGCATTGTGGACATCGAGACGCTGCAGCAGACGAACAAGCAGCTGATCGAGACGCTGGATGAGCTGAATAAGATCCGCGCCGACGGCAAGGCCAAGCGCGCCAACGCCGAGCAGGAGCTGGGCCGCATCGAGGGCGAGCTCCGCCAGAAGATGCTGGAGATCAACAACTGATTGCCGTTGTAGGGGTCGATGCTTGCATCCGCCCCTACAGCACAATATAGGTATTTGCTATGCAGCTTGAACAACAGGAAAACTTTACCATTCATGGCCCGCAGCTGGAAATCCTCGGCGAGATCGAGACAAAGCTGCCCGCACCTGCCAAAAAGCGCGGCACAGCGTCAATTGTACTCGCCGCACTGGCGCTGGTGTCGGTGCTGGGCATCGGCGGGGCAAAGCTGAAGGGCGTGTACAGGGAAACGGCGGAAATTTACACCTCCGCGCAGGACGAGTACGGCCACAGCATTCAGGGAGATTTTGAGGCGCAGGCTGACGCGGCGGCGAACCTCATCAAACAGGCGGGCTATGTGGACAGCACCCCGGCGGCTGCTTTACAGGAAGCCGAGGACGCGCTGGCCACGTGGAATGATACGGACGATTCCCCTGCGGTGCAGTACGCGGCCAACCGTCGGCTGTACAATGCGGTGGATACGCTGTATGCGTCGCTGAACAACAAGGTCGATGACAGCACCCAGCGGGCGCTGGATGACCAGTACAATGCGTTTGTTTCGGCGCAGGCGACGATAGAACGCGCCGCCAATGTATACAACCTCTGGGTGGAGGACTACGAGAAAACTGTCTCGCAGTTCCCGGCCAATCTGATCTCCGGTTTGTGGGGTGCGCAGGCACCGGAACGCTTTGCTACCAAATAAACCACGATAACAAGGGAAAATTATGAAACTGAAAACATTTACCAGACGCGCGGCGGCTGCCGGTGCGGTGCTGGCCGCACTGATGCTGGCGGCGCTTCCCGCGCTGGCCGCGCCCAAGGTGCAGGTCAGCACGACAAACGCCGTGGCCGACCATGCGGACATCCTGTCCGACGAGACAGAACAGTATGTCAATGACGTTTCAATCAAGCTGTCCGATGCCTGCGGTGCGCAGATCGGCGTCTACACGCTGGATGAACTGCTGGGCAGCACGACGATGGAGGGCTTTGCCTACGACGTTTTTAACGCCTGGGGGCTGGGCTCAGACGACCTGGACAACGGCGTGTTGCTGTTGCTGGCTCCCAACGAGGCCGACGGCGGCGACTACTACATCATGCGCGGCGACGGGCTGGAAAGCCAGCTGTCGTTCAGCACGCTGGGGTCGCTGCTGGACGAGTACATGGAACCCTATTGGGTCAACGGTGATTACGACACCGGCACCCAAAAGACCGTGCAGGCGCTGGCCAACCGGCTGTGCAGCATCTACGGCGTAACGCTGAACAGCAGCTATACCGATACCAGCGCCCCCGATAGAGGAGGGCCCAATGTTATGGGCTTTGTTCTGCTGGTTGTGGCGGTGCTGCTGGTCATCTGGCTCATCACCTACCTGATGCGCCCCCGCGGCCCGCGCCCCCCGCGCGGCGGTGGCGGCGGCAGCAGCTTCGGCAACAATATGTTCTGGTACAGCATGGGCCGTGCGTCCCGGCGCCCGCGCCGCCCGCC
>ERZ773200.1526-NODE-1526-length-19369-cov-7.275344_pt1 | contig 19369 bp, 18 predicted proteins | sample MGYA00581008_ERZ773200 | MGnify/ENA primary metagenome ERZ773200 (study PRJEB29015, sample SAMEA2737770) | human gut metagenome | biome: human gut; feature: human-associated habitat; material: faeces | place: China | collected 2012 ... | reverse complement strand
GATGAGTGTAACCTGAATCCGGACGTTCTTTTGTATGTGCGTGGAGACGTACTTCCTTTGATATGGTAGATGGATTTTTACCAATAATTCGTCCAATTTCAGCGAAGCTTTTATTCTCAGTAAGACCTTTCTCGATATCAACACGCTGTTCAAATGTTAAATGTTTCTGATTGCCTTTATTCTTCATAATTATCTCCAATCTGCACAGGCAGGCAATCAGCTGCAAGTACATTATACGGAGTAATGATTATCAAAGACAATATGGCAAATATGTGTGCGAAAGTAACTTCGACCTATATGGAATTTACTCTTACATTTGGTCCAAAACCAGAATTTAGTTTTTCATTTAAGTTTTTCTACTACCTATGGCTATATTTTAGCACATATAGTGCCAGAAGTAAACATATGTTCTTTCTTTTGGTAAAAAATTTGCGCGTCTAACTCATCACTAAAGTAACGAGAATGCGACGCACAATTGTTCAAAGTTGCATATTTTGCAATCGGATACTTAATTATCAGAAAATGTTTTATTACTGTGAACGGAGCGAACAGTAACAATGTCTTTACGGTGCATGGAAGCCACATTTTTTCAGTGCTGTCATAATTTTATCTTCATTGATGGGCATAAGCGTGAAATAATTTACATGCAGACGATATGCCTGTGGTGCAAATCCACTGTCATTCGAAAACCATATGACCGGAAGATCAGGATATATCCTTCTCACCGCAATCACACCTTCCATACCAGCTGCCTTCTCCATTATCACCCATACTGCAGCCGGACGTGTTTCCATCAGTGCCGGTACCAGTTCTTCCTGCTCTGAAAAACACTGTATTTTATATTCTTTCAGATATTGTTCAGAGACTTCACATTCTCCGGGATATCCATATAATATGATTGTTTTCATCCATCATTCCCCCACATATTCACAAAAAGAGGTGTTAAAGTATCAGTATTTTCTGTACTTTCAGTACTTTCTTCCTGGGCATATGCAACTGTCGGGACAGATGCCATTACCAGTAATGCACCCAATAGTGCAAGCGCAATTCTCTTCTTCATATTGGACCTCCTTAGTATTATCTTTTGATTTGATATTACTGTTAATTATGCGTTCTATAATAATTTAACTGTTTTCAGCCTATCATAAGAATGCCCAATATTATAATGCAGGGAATGAATTGCAAGTATCTGGAATGAAATGTATTAACTGATAATTCGTAACTATTCAGCAATCTGCTATCTCACAAGGTGTTTTGACATGAATATGCTAAAATCCTTAAGAATACAAAGTGAAATGGATACCAGGATTTGTAGTGGATTTCTGTTTGTTATTTCTGGACTTCACTTTCCGGGTTCCAGGAATTCTCATCCAGTTTTTTAATCATTTCTTCAAGATCAACGGTATATGCCACTGTTACATCACTATCTTTTTTGATGATAAATTCAGATAAACCATATTCTTGTCCATTATCAGCCCAGTCATATGTATATCCCAGTCGTGTCCATGGATATTTGCCATCAAAATAGCTGGAAATAATGTTTGCGTCAAACCATGCCTTATATTCTTCATTGACATCATCGGAAAATGAATCTGTCATTTCTACCGTTCCGATTTCTGATACATATGCCGGCCGGAATACATCTTCCGGTTTTACCCACATAGCAGTAAAGTGATCTGATTCATTATCAGGGCGCAGACCGATAAGCTCTTTTATTCTTGTCTGCCAGTCAGTGACACCATCTTTATTTTTCTGATACCAGTCTTCAAGTTCTCCACCTGTAAATGTCCATACATTTCCCCATTCCAGTTTTACATCAGCGCCATCCGGGTAGCTATCCGGATATTTGTGAAAAGTATAGAGAAGTATCCTGCCATTTTCATCATAAACGGCATAAGGTTCTCCTTTATCCAGGCTTACCACAGGGAGAATTTCATCCTTATCGATGATCATGGCATCTTCTACTGATTCATCAAAAAGTGTCTGTAGTTCTTCTTTATTTTCGGAAGAATCTGTGCTTTCTGCGGCACATACGTTCTCTGTAATTCCATTTGCCGGAAATGATACCGCCATTGCAGAAACTAATAATCCGGTTACTATCAGTTGTTTTTGAAGTTTGTTTTTCATACAATATAAACCTCCTTTTTATGGCAATTCATAGGCACATTATGTGGAGTAATCTCCTATGATGCTAAAACAAATACAGGGAGAATCATACGAAACGATTCTCCTTGTATTTGATAAAAACATTATTTATTTGTTCAGATTATTCAACAACTGCAATAGCTTCTACTTCGCACAGAACATTCTTTGGAAGCTGTTTAACAGCAACGCAGGAACGCGCTGGTTTGCTTGTGAAGTATTTCTCATAGACTGCGTTAAATGCAGCAAAATCTGCCATTTCAGCAAGGAAGCAGGTTGTTTTAACGACATTGTCAAAGCCAAGTCCGGCTGCTTCAAGAATTGCACCTACATTTTTGCAGGACTGCTCTGCCTGAGTTTCAATTGTATCTCCTGCAACTTCACCTGTTGTTGGGTCTACCGGAATCTGACCGGAAGCAAATACAAAGTTTCCTGTCATTTTTGCCTGAGAATATGGTCCGATTGCTGCTGGTGCATTTTTAGTTTCAAGTGTTTTCATGAATGATTCCTCCCGTACGATTTTGTGTTATTGATTTATCAATAATTATAGTCCTATATTAGCATCAAAAAAATATTTAGTCAATGGCAAAAAAATTAATTTCACTGCATTTCCCAGAAGATTAATCAGGATTTTTTTGATATGAAGCTTATCCCGGTAAACGTACGTATTCTGCACCTGCCAGATATCAATGGCAATAAAAGCAGCGTGTTACTGAATCAGGCAGTAAGTACTCTTAGTCAAGCTGCAGAACAGCTATCTGGTGCAACATTGCGAGGTAAAGCGAATGATTTTATCCATATCTCACTGGCTTAATCGTGGCAGTTACATTCGAAATCAGTCGGACTGTCAATCAAAGATGCCACCTGAAACTGATGTCGGTGTCCGTCAAGCATATCAGTAAATGTTTTTGCAAAATGAACATGCTTTCCATTGCCGACATCAATCGCAGGGGATGATGTTCCGCAAAATTCATGGAAGTGTCCATCAGAAAAATCAGTACGGAATTTTACTTCGTGTACATGAGAGTTTCCCATTCGAATAGCTTCGCCGGAAACTGTACAAAAACGGTGGTTGTGGCATTCACGGCATCCGTTTACGGTAGCTGTGCTTCCCGTAATTTCGTGAACATGCTGCTGCGGATTATGATAATTAGGATTACTATTTGCTGAATTACACATAAGAACCTCTTAGATGCTTGTTCACTTTATAGAATATGAGAAAAGTAAAATCATGTGCATAATAAGAAAATTTCCGAACAATATAATATGCCCCTGCCAGATATCGACAAGGGCGCATTACATTTAAGAAACTGTAAATGCCAGAACCATATAAACCAGAATGGATACAACGCAATACATGGAGTTGGTTGTAGAAACGTAAGCACTGCTCTCCTCTTTCTTGAGGAAAGTCTGCATACTGAATGTAGCAGGTGCAGACATATAACTGATGACTGCAAGATCCAGCAGCTTATTGTTTTCGACAAAACTATGTACGGTGAAAAGAACACCTGCGATCATTACTGCCTGTAAGGCTGTACGTAATAAAATTGTTCTGATACACGGACTTAATAATTCAGGAGTCAGTTCAAAGCTGTATCCTACCACAATCAGGATGATGGCAGTAACGGAAGTCGTCAGGATATTCTCCACACTCAGATATACATTTCCCCAGGAACTCTCCAGCAGACACCGGATAATACCGGTAAGTCCGGCAATGATTCCCAGCACACTTGCAATAAATGCAGGAGTTTTAACGGCACTCAACGCAAGGCTCTTTGCATTTATTTTCTCACCATTTTCTGTCTGTCCCAACATTCCCATGTAGATGCTGAATCCAAACAAAAGTCCTGCGATATCCAGTACTGCGATCTGAGAAAGATTCTCCTGTCCGCATAAGCTTGTATATAAAGGATATGCCATCAGTCCGCCTTCATATACGCTGACCATAAATGGCAGATATTTCTGATAAACACCTGTCATTAACGGTTTCAGGAGAAATCCGATGACAAAAGAAATCAGGAGCATCAGAAACATGATCAGAACCAGCTTCCCTGTTTCAAGATTATAATCAGCAGTTGCCAGTGCATGAAAAATCGCAACCGGAAGCATGATATTTGTTACCAGAAACTTCATGTCATTAATTCCTGTTTTGGAGAGGAATTTCCATTTTCTACATGAGATGCCAAGCCCGATCATCACCAGTACTGGTAAAATAATTTTAAGAACGTTCATTTTCGTTTATCCTTTCAGGTAGATTTTATACGCTCTTTATTGTAGCACTTGCAAAATTTAAAGTCCACAAATCCTTAAATAAAAATATCGGACAGATAAGAGTGTAATAAAGAACTTATCCTGCCCGATATTTTTATAATTTCTGGTTAGTTATTATCTGATTTTATATTATTTAACTTTAACGCTCTTTACTTTAGAATAACTGTTGTATACTCTCTTACCATTTTCAGTACGATATGCCCGCACTTTGTAATAGTATGTTTTATTAGAAGTAAGCTTTTTATTTACATAGGAAAACTCTGTATCTTTACTTTTCTTTTCATTGCGTAGTTCCTTTGTTTAGTAAGTTGACTGGTTAAATCTTAACGAAAACTCTTAAACCAGTTTACCAGAGAGTCATGCCAGATATTATCATATACGGTTTTCTTCATCTGGTCGGTAACAGGACCGTTCGTTGCCATTTTAGCAAGGATGCAAAGCTGCAGTTCCGCTACTGTCATATCTTCCGGTGCTTTGCTCAAATCGGCTACTGTTTTGGCTGCTGTATCCGAAGTTTCATCTGTTTTGTCAGCATCTTTTGCACATGTTTCATTTGCGCAGGCAGATTCCTCTTTCGCTGCGGCAGTTTCCTGTGCTGCAAGATCCTGTGCTGTTTCTTTAGTTACTGCTTCTTTAATTTCAGCTTTTTTAGTTTCGGATGTCTCAGCGGAAGCAGATGTCTCAGTATCGGATGTTGCCTGAACCTCTGCTGCATTTTCAACTTTTATCTGTGTATCTTCTGTCATTGTATCTGCCGGTACCCAGATTTCACCGCTGTTTGCGGCTACCGTCACATTGATGCGTCCACCCTCAACAGATACTTTCTGTCCGGTAAGAGTTCCGACATATTCTGCACAATTTCCAGCCGGAAGGCTCATTCCTGCTGCATTGTCATCATTGTTTACAGTAACGATCACTCGGACTCCGTCAAGATCACGGGCAAATGCAAACTGGCGGTTTGTCAGATGGAGTTCTGTATAGCTTCCATAACTTAATGCAGGTGTATGCTGTCTCACCTTTCCAAGTGCCGCGATCAGAGCTGTGTTTGGATTTGTTGTTATGGCATCTGCATAGTCCTTCAGATTCAGTGCAGGTCTGAGGCTGTCATCGGAGAATTTCTCTTTCTTTCCCTCGATGCCAAATTCAGATCCATAATAAATACTTGGAACTCCAGGAAGTGTATAAAGTAATACATGAACCGGGGCAAAATGGGCTTTATTTGACAGTTTGGTATAGATACGTTCTACATCATGGTTGTCCACAAAGTTGTAGAGATCCAGATTTCCCATGTTCTGAAGATATTTCACTGTATGAGCAATTTCAAAATAGTTATGGTCATTGTGACCACTATAGAGTGCTTTGTGAAGTGCATAGTTCGTTACACTGTGAAGTGTCTCTCCGTTTACCCAGCGGCTGTAATCACCATGGATAACTTCACCCATAAGCCAGAAGTCTTCTTTTACTTCTGCTGCTGTGCGGCGAAGTGCACGCATGAAATCGAAATCAAGCACATCTGCCGCATCCAGACGGATTCCGTCGACATCAAATTCGGATACCCAGAAACGGATTACATCGCAGATATAATTCTGAACTTCCGGATTTCTCTGATTTAATTTTACCAGAAGGTTGTAACCGCCCCAGTTCTCATATGAGAATCCGTCATTATATTCGTTGTTTCCGCCGAAGTTTACATTGCAGTACCAGTTCAGATATCTGGAATGCTCACGATTCTGCTGAATGTCTTTAAATGCAAAGAAGTCACGACCTGTATGATTAAATACACCGTCAAAGATAACCTTAATTCCTTTTTCGTGACAGACTGCTACGAAATTTTTGAGATTTTCGTTAGTACCCAGACGGGAATCAAGCTTCTTATAATCAGTGGTTTCATATCCATGACCGACACTCTCAAATAAAGGTCCGATGTATAATGCAGTACATCCGATTTCTTTGATGTGATCGATCCATGGGAGTAATGTGTTCAGACGGGAGACTGACGCACTGTAATCATTAGTTTTTGGTGCTCCGGTTAAGCCCAGTGGATAAATGTGATAGAATATTGCCTCGTTATACCAGCTCATAAATGCCACCTCTGTTTTGTTTATAGTTTGAAAATATATATATCTTTTATATAATAGCAGATTTCGAGGATAGAATCCAGCTTTTTTCAATATTCAGTTTTTTTCAATATGATTGTATGTTACTGTTCACACACCACTATCCCGCGAGGTGTTTTGGCATAAATATGCCAAAATCCCGAGACATACAAGCCAAAATTCCATTGCCGCAGGCAATCTGGAATGAATTTTGGCTACGTTACTGAGAACGGAGTGAACAGTAACGTTTATTTTTGTAATTATTCGATTGGTTAAAATTTACTCTACAAAAAAACATATTTAAGGTATATAATCAGATCAGAAATCATGTTATGTTATTAAGTTTTTTACAAGGAGATATATTTTTATGAGACATATAGATGAAATTCAGATTGCCGGAACTGCTGTTCTGCTTTGTGGTGCGATGTTTGCAATTTCTGCTGTCGCTCCTACCGGAAATACCGTATCAAAAGCGGTTACAAACTTTATAGAAGCACCGGAAACAGCAGCAGAGGCTCAGGCGCAGGCAGAAGAACAGGCTGAGGAGAATGGATTTCCCATTTATACGCAGGAAAGCAATTATGATGATAATTCAGATGATGATTCTTATTATAATGATTCTTCCTATAATGATAATACTTATGATGATCAACAGGATAATTCTGATCAGGAATATGATAATACTGATAATGAGGACGGATCTTCTGATACTGGGAATGATGATCAGACATCTGGTGATGAATCAGGGGATGACTCAGGAGATGACTCTTCAGACCAGATTGATTATCCGATTGACGATACAACGGCTGATAATACTGACGGTAGTCTGGATGGTACAGAGGAAGATAATTATGACAATGCTGAGCAGATAACTTACTGATCTGATATAAATAAAGGCTCCGGTTACTGATGTTTTATGAACTGATTAGTAACCGGAGCCTTATTTATATATCAGTAAATTACAGAGATTAATTTTAGAATGTTTTTTGCAACAATTGTTCAAATGATTCCTGATTCATAGGCTTATAGTAGTAATACCCCTGAAGCTCATCACATCCCTCTTCTACAAGGAAATCTACCATTTCTTTTGTTTCCACACCTTCACAAACAATAAATTTCTTGGTCCGTTTTAACAGATGAAAAATTTCCTGAAGGACGATCTTTCCATTTTCGGACAGATCATCTGAAAGAAAACGCTTGTCTATTTTAACTTCGTCAAACAGGATATCTTTTAAAGTATTCAGTGAGGAATAGCCTGAACCGAAATCATCCATGGATATCCGTATATTTTTGTCGTGAAAGAAACGGATCATGGCATTTGCGGCTTCAATGTTATGAATAAAAGTAGTTTCTGTGATCTCGAATATCAGATTATGAGGTTCTATCTCATACTTCTCTATCAGATTCATTACTTTTTTAGTGAAACTTTGGATATCCCGGAAATGAACCGGTGATACATTTAAAGAGACAGGAACGATTCTCTTTCCCTCTTTCTGGCGTTGGTTCATCCAGATAAAAGTTTCTTCGTACACATAGTAATCCAACGCCTGGATTTCTCCTGTTTCCTCCAGAATTGGAAGAAACACATCCGGATACCAGATCGTCCTGGCATCCCGCTGCCATCTTACCAGGGCTTCTGCACCTGCAAGTGTCTGATCTTTACCATGTATTTTAGGCTGAAAATAAACTTTAAATTCTTTCTGGCTTAATGCGCGTTTGAACGAGTGAATCGTATCTGCTTTATGCTGTTCTCTCATGGCAATATCCTGAGTATATTCACATACACCTGATAATTTTGTCTTTGCGATACAGCGCACGATGTTTGCATGGGAAATGATTTCTTCTGCCGGAATATTGATATCTTTCAGATAGTAAATGCCAGTATTCAGATGGAAATAATTGATTGGATACGACTGCAAAATTTCCTTTGTAATCTGAGTATTATGTCGTTCAATGCGTTCTTTTATCTCACTTGTGTCATATTCGGTTGTATCGATCACTGCTACAAAAATATCGGAGTGATATCTGTTTACAAATAAGGATTCCTGAAAAAGTTCCATTCTTTTGAGCACAAAATTCAGGATTTTGGTTCCTGTTTCATATCCCCAGTAGTCATTGATCAGATGGAAGTTGCTGATATCTGTCATGAGAAAGGCATATTGTTTTGTACCATTAGCGTTTGTGAGAATCGTAAATATTTTCTCTTTCAGAGAATCAGATGAAATGCTTTGTGCAAGCCCATTTTGGATAATATATTGTTGTTTACTTGCCAGCTGTTGTTTTTTATATTTTTTATCCTGGTACATTTTCTGATCAGCAGTTTTAAGCAGATCCATAATCAGATAATAGTGATTTTTGCAGCTGAGATCATATCCTACTGCATAGCTTAATGGGTGGTCTGCTGTCTGATTGTATTCATCAATCATTGTCTGGAGACGGATATTCATCTGCTCAAGCTGTGACCAGGTTGTGTTTTTCTGGATAATCATAAATTCATCTCCGCCGAATCTGGCGAGATAGCTGTCTTTTGTAAGAATTCTGGTGAGAAAAGACGCGAATGTCTGGATAAACACATCTCCTTCTTCATGCCCGTATGTATCATTAATCATTTTTAAATTATTCAGGTCAAACATCATAATGCCTGTGTTTAAGGTATCATCTGCTTCCTGAAGCTGCTGCAGCCTTTTTTCCAGAGCTTTTTTATTATGTACTCCGGCAACATCAAAACCGGAGCTTTGAATTATGCTTTTCAGATAGTCTTTCAGCGCAAGGGAGACTCCGCATCCAGCTAGCATCGCTATGATCATAAGCGTAAAAAAAGACTTTCCAAATCCTTTTCTGAAATGGAAAATCATAGTTGCAAGAACACCTGCAAATATTATAAATTCTGTATAACAAAGACGTAATATAATCTTGTTCTTTTCCATATTGTAGTTAAAAACCTGCCTTTATCCTTCTTTTAATATTTTTGTAAATTGCTGATACCAGCATTTTTTTTAGCTTCTTTTGGTTTAAGCGGCGTGCAGGATGATTCGCTTTGCCATACTCTTTTCAATCCCGATTTTGCTTCCCTTAACCATGACAATGTAATAGCCATGAATTTCAGACAGAAGCTCGACTTCACTTCCACATATAAATCCCAGGGATTCCAGATAATGGCGCTGCTTTTCCTGCCCGCAGACTTTGCTTATCCGGTATTTCTTATTAAAATCTGCTAAGTTTAATGGCATAATTGTTCCTTCCATTTCTTATCTATATGTTAGTTGATTCTAACACGATATAGAGTATACCATATTTTTATTGTATTTAAAGGATTTTTTGGCTTTTGAGAAATTTTATCTCAAAGTATATGGCAGGTTAAATAAGCAAATATATATTAGCAAGCCAATCCATTTCTGTACAATTCCATTGGAGACATTAAGCCATTACTATAGCATCCACATTACCAAAGCCTCCCAGATTAACTCCAGGAGGCTTTCATACTGTCTCATATTAAGTTGTGATTATTCTACATTCTCAAACATCTCTGCTAATGTCATAGAGATTTTCGGAAAATCTTTCAGTGTTACCACTGTATCTGCATTATAATGTTCTTCTTCTGGATCATCCTGCAAGATATAGCTATACTTCAAATCATATTTACCATCCTCAAGATAATAAATCTGTACTGCTCTTTCTTTCGATGAGATGATCCAATACTCTTCTACCCCTGCTGCCTGGTAAATTTCTTTCTTCACAGTCATATCTCTCAATGCTGTTGCAGGACTAAGAGTTTCCACAATAAATCTTGGTGTACCAGTATAAGAACCACCTTTCAAATGTTTACGGTCACATATAATCATCACATCTGGTATCACATAATCATTACTTTCCTGTGCATGATATTTATAATCCAGATTCTCCATAAATGCCAAACACAGTGTTCCCTGTAAACCAGTTGATATGATTCGATAAATATTACCATCTACAATCCCATGCTGATAGTTTGGTGATGGTGACATATCATAGATTACACCATTAATCTTCTCTTCTTTTCTATATTCCTCTTTCAGCAATGGCATGTTATCACCTCCTACAATTCCATACTATATCTTAATAGTCAATCTCATCAAACAAATCTTCAAAGGTTATCTTAATATTGGGAAAATGAACCAATCTTAATTCATCCTTGTTTTCTTCGCTAATAGTTTTCCAGAGATAATATTGGGGAATATCATTCTCATCAAAGTCCAGTTCATAAATCTCTATTGTTTTTGTACGCCAATCAACAATCCAATACTCCTCTATCTCCTGTTGAGCATATAATTCCATCTTTTCTGTACGATCATATTTTTCAGTTGACGGAGATAACACTTCCATAACAAAGCGTGGGTCATCTGTAAATGTATTCCCTCTCCTGGATTTAGTGCGACAGTTTATAGAAGCATCAGGAATGACAATCTTATTATTTCCGTCAGCATCTTTAAAACGGTACTGTACATTATCGGAATAAACATAACAAGTGCTGTTTTTTAACTGGTATCTGACCGCAGCCACAAAATTGACAATAACTGATGAATGTTCTGGTGTAGCACCTGCCATATCTGTAATCTTTAAATTCCAATCCATTCTATATGCTCCCTTCGTATGAAATAAAATCATCCTGATGGATAGTACACCAGACCAATATAAGTCTAAGCTGTTCATTTTTGTAAATTTCAGTTTCTTATGCTTGTATTATAATATAGATTATGTCTATTCAGCAACCTGTTTTTTGATTCTGACAAAACGAACATAGATATCAGTATCAGCAGACTTTGAATCTACCTCTATATTGTTTCAGAAAACTTTTTTTTACAAAAATGTAACTCATTTCGTCTTTTACATTTGGTCAAAAAATGGTATAGTTAATACATTGGTGACAGTGACTACTTAACCGAATTAAGTAAGCCTCCTGCTTCAATTGCAAAGAGCAATAAACAGTGGATGGAGATGTGTTTTCACATATAATATTGAGCTGTCACCCGAAATGAAATATATTGAGGTGTGTTTAATTTATGTCTGAATTTTCCGATTTGCTTAGTTCCTATATTGATGAAAAGGAAATCAAAGTTTACTCTCTTCTGGAATATTGTAACCTTGACCGTTCTACCATGTATAAGATTATAAATGGAAAACGAAATCCGACTTCCATGGAAGTATTCCAGAAAATTGCAGAATTTCTTCATCTTACTCCCGTAGAATATCGTAAATTTAAGGAGGCTTATCTGATCTCCAAACTGGGAAAAGATCTTTATTATAAGCGAAAATACACAGAAAAATATCTCATGAACTTCCCCAGAAATTTCTCCGGAGAACCGGTTCTGTTTCTGGACGATCTGAAGAAGATGAAGGATGAGAATGATTATAAAACAGATACAGATATCCAGACTCCGGTAAATACGTCTGATTGCACAGTAGTCTCTACTCATCTGGAGTTAAACCATCTGCTGCACTATATGATTTCTTCGGAAACACAGAAGCCTTCCGGCAAAATTGCGCTTTTATTGCAGCCGGATTATGGTTTTCTGTTAAATATGCTTTCCAGTTTGAAACCTGCCGGACATCTGAAAATTGAACATACATTTTGTATGAGTAAAACAAACCAGATGACAGAGAATCATGAGATTTATAATCTGATGTATTTAAATAAAATACTTCCGTTATATTTTTCAAGTATGGACTATCATCCGTATTATTTCTATGAGGATATTTTTGCACATTATTACAGCATGAATGGTCTCTCCTGTATGATTTTGTCATCAGAATATGTAATTACCTGTAATTCTGATTATACAAGAGGGATTTTTTACAGAGATCCTGCGGTGGTTTCCATGCTCTGGAGTCTGTATGATTCTTATCAGGATAAATGCCAGCCGCTATTTCTGGCTACGGAATATCTGTCAATGGATAAAAATGATTTCAACAGTCCTGTGTATACAGAGACACCAAACTACGTATTACAGCCGGAAGCCTGTATGGTTCCGTTTATTGACAGACAGCTTCTTAGCCAGGCAATCATACCGGAATTTCCCGACAGGGATAATGCTATTAAAAAGATGACGGCATTACTCCAGGTGAATCAGTCAAAAATGGAAAATGGTCTGGCGAATGTCTATTTTACGAAAAGAGGTCTTGCTGACTTTGCTGAAAAAGGCCGGATAAAAGAAATACCGGATAATTTTTACAGGCCGCTTACTGTATCGGAAAGAATCCGTTTATTATGCCGTATTCTTCCATGCTGCAAAAATGGCAATTACCGTCTGCTTAAGAAGCCGTTGAATCAGCTTTCTGATAATCTGCATTTGTGCGTAAACAGTACCTTTGGATATATGTTATTTAACAATATTCATAACCGGACGACCTGTCTGATCATCAATGAGTCCAGTATTCTGACTACTTTTCTGGATTATCTCTCCAGCCTGGATGACAGTGGGCTCTACAGTGGGGAAGAGACAGCGGAATTTGTACAAACACTGATTGATGAATTGAAGAACCAGAAGAAAGAACGATAGGAACAGAAAAATTTAACCGAATTAAGCAATCTGCTTCCGCTACTTGCTCATAACCGAATAACTGCTTCGCAGTTTATCAGGAGGGGCTTGTACCCCTCCTGATACAAGGATGCTGGTTTCGATGTAATTCAGCAGGAAAATCTGTGTGCTTTCCTGAGTTTTTCCGTACATTTTTCTGTTAGTCTTTTTGAATGAGTGACTTTATAAATAACTGTTCAGTAAATGTTATCCTGTAAGTAATGTACAGACTGTAATTTCTGTGAGATAAGCTGCTGAACTGTTATACTTCCTGGTATTATTGTAGCGAATAGCATAAATTCTGTGCATCGCGAAGCGTGTTACTGAGAACGCAGTGAACAGTAACATAAAAGAATGTCGTTATAACCTTTTTTATCTGTGGAATATGATTTGCATAAAATAAGTGGTATAATCATATTGCTATAAATACTTAGGAGGACTTTCTTATGAAGAGAAAAAACAAATTGATATCCTTGTTTTTGTCGCTGTTTCTTTTGCTGTTTACTTTAGCACCTCAGGCAACGCTGACAGTAACTGCGGAAACAAACGGAGAAATGGCAGTTCATTTTCTGGATGTCGGACAGGGAAATGCTATTCTGGTGCAGTCCGGAGGACAAAACCTGTTATACGACGGTGGTGATCAGAACCACGCAGATGAAGTTGTATCATACTTACAACAGCAAAATGTACAGACGATTGATTATATGATTTCTTCTCATTATGATGAGGATCATCTCGGAGGTCTTATTCCATGTTTAAATACTTTCGAAGTAAGTAACGTCTTAGGACCGGATTACGTACATACTTCTAATTTATTTAACACCTTTATGAATACGGCTACTGCAAATGCGATTATTGTACAGTATCCATCTGTCGGTGATACATTTGATTTTGGTACCGGAAGTTTTACTGTCCTGGCTCCAAGTGGTATCAGCCAGAATAGTAATGATAACTCTCTTGTGATCAAACTGGAAAATGGTTCAAACAGTTTTATTTTTACCGGTGATGCGGAAGAAACTAGTGAGCAGGATATGATCAGTACAGGAATGAACCTTGACTGTGATGTACTCTCTATTGGACATCATGGTTCTGCAAGTTCAACCACATGGGATTTCCTCGAGGCAACCTCTCCGTCTTATGCGGTGATAAGCTGCGGTGTGAATAACCAGTATAATCATCCATCAGCAGAGACAATGGGACGATTATCGGATATGGAAATTCCTGTATTTCGCACAGATAAACAGGGAACTATTATCGCGGTATCTGACGGAACAACGATCAACTGGTCTCAGAATCCTTGTAATGATTATTCTTCCGGAGATTCATCCGCAAATTCATCTGGTGACTTATCATCCGACGGAATATCATACCATGAAGAAACAACAGTTTCTGAGCAGAATTCTGTGCAGGAAGATTCTTCTGCGGCAACAGGCGCAATGGTATGGATACCTGCAACCGGAGAAAAATATCATAGTATCCCGAATTGTGGAAGAATGAATCCTGATACAGCCAGACAGGTTACACAGTCAGAGGCAGAAGCCATGGGGTATGGTCCATGTAGCAAATGCTACTAAAAAACTTTAATTTATAAATAAAAGAGAACTTGTCACAATCTTTTGATCGTGTAAGGTTCTCTTTTTTTATTGAAGCTTTGATTAATGCCCTTCAACTTCCTTTGCGTCCCGTTCTATATAGGTGATAAAATCTTCCAGGTTTCTGGAAATCCGTTTGTTTTTGGAATAAATAAATCAGGTATTTCTGGTTACAGAAGAACCGCCCCGGGCTACATCTATATATCCTACTACCATACCTGCCGGAAATTCTGTTCCATACCAGTTTTTTTACCAATTTAATAATCCATAATCTATTTTGGCAACCTGGTTGATCTGGGTCAATCAGATATTCGCAATCCGCTGCCGCTACTTGCTTGATTCGGTTAAAATCCCTCATGTCTGCGGACTTTCCAGAGTTTGGCACGTTTCTGTGCTGCTTCATTCTCAATCTGCTGGGTAACTCCTTCAATGATAAGTCCTGGAACTTCTACCGGATGCTGCTGTTCATCTGTTCCGACCATTGTGAAGTAAGCGCGGTTAATCATGGTTCTTGTTCCGTCAAGAGCTTCACAGTAGGTATCGATACGTACCTCCATAGAAGATCGCCCGACATGAGTAAGCCGTCCAATCAGTACAATGGTATCATTTACTTTTGCTCCAGCTTTGAAATACATATTATCTACTGCTACAGTTACAACGTTCATCTCTGCATGGCGCTTGGCAACAATTCCTGCAGTTTCGTCAATCCATGCAAGCAGCTGACCACCGAATAAATATCCGGCTGCGTTAAGACATTTAGGCATTAATAAGTGAGATTGTTCTGTTAGTGAGTCTTCTACTCGTTTCATTTTTCTTTCTGACATTTCTTATATACTCCTTTTTATATGTATTTCTTTATTTGCTTCTTCAGTTACTTCTTCGTTTACTTCTTGTCTGTAAATCCTGTTAATCTATATCTATATATATATCTGTTTTCGGACTGGAAATATTATATGTTATGTGCATATAGAGTAAATTTCCTGCTTAACGGAAACATAAATATACAAATACGGGTTATAAACATGGTTATTATAGCACATTTGGCTTATTTATGTTACCATTCTATTTTATTTATGTAATACATATTTCTTTTCTGAAAATACTTGTTGGTTCTGTAGAATTTTAAAGCGTTAGCACTTTAATATGATTGTATATAAAAAAATACAATCTTTAGCTTGCCTTTCCCACTACTTTCCTGTACAATCATTAAATAGGTATAAATACAAATGTTCGTCATACTAAAACACTGATCGCAAGGATGCATCCGCTCTTCACTGTATCAGTGTTTTTTAGCAGAAATACCTGCATAATAACTGGGGAAATGAGGAAAGATATTATGGAAAAACATGAAATGATGAGTCTGGAAGACTCCAAACAGCTTCGTGAAAGAATGAGATTCTTTGAACAGGAACTGCTCAAGAATCATCATATTGATCCCAATCTGTATGTAGAATATGATGTAAAAAGAGGACTTCGTGACTCAGCAGGTAAAGGTGTCCTCACTGGTCTGACAGAGATTTCTGATGTCAACGGTTATAATCTGATCAACGGAAGACAGATTCCGGCTGATGGTCGTTTATACTATCAGGGAATTAACGTACAGGATATCATCAGCGGCCTGAAGGGCAGACGTTTTGGCTTTGAAGAAACTATCTATCTTTTGATTTTTGGGAAGCTTCCGGATAAGGATGAACTTTCCAGATTTCTGGATGTAATGTTTGATATGGAAGATCTGGGTGGTCGTTTTGTCCGTGACGTAGTTATGAAAGGAACGAATGCCAATATCATGAATGCTATGCAGCGTTGTGTCCTTGCACTTTATACATATGATGATAATCCGGAAGATATTTCTCCGGAGAATGTACTTCGTCAGTCTCTTGAATTGATTGCGAAGCTTCCTGAGATTGCAGTATATTCTTATCATGCATATCGTCATTTCCGTAAAGACGATACCTTATTTATCCGCAATCCGCAGAGAGGACTCTCTCTTGCCGAGAATATTCTTCTTATGCTCCGTCCGGATGGAAAATATACAGAACTGGAGGCAAAAGTTCTGGATATTGCGCTGATTCTTCATGCTGAGCATGGCGGTGGTAATAACTCTACTTTTACAACTCATGTAGTAACTTCTTCAGGTACAGATACTTACTCTTCCACTGCTGCATCAATCGGATCGCTGAAAGGTCCTCGTCACGGTGGTGCAAACCTGAAAGTTCAGAATATGTTCTCAGATCTGAAGGCACATGTAGAGCACTGGGATAATGAAGATGAGATTGTTGATTATCTTCAGAAAGTTCTGAATAAAGAGGCATTTGACCATGCAGGACTGATCTATGGTATGGGACATGCGGTCTATACGCTTTCTGATCCTCGTGAAGTGATTCTGAAACGTTTTGCTCAGGCACTGGCTGAGGAGAAAGGAATGACGGAGGAATTTGATCTCTACGACAAAGTTGAAGGAATTGCCGGAAAACTGATTATGGAGCATAGAAAACTGTTCAAAAATGTCTGCTCTAACGTAGACTTCTACAGTGGATTTGTATATAGCATGCTTGGCATTCCGGAAGAGTTGTTTACTCCGATTTTCGCCATCGCACGTATGCCTGGCTGGAGTGCTCACCGTCTGGAAGAGCTGATTAATGCAAATAAGATCATTCGTCCGGCTTATAAGTATGTGGGACATCATACAGATTTTGTTGCTTTTGATGAAAGATAATTTTATATAAGAAATATTACAGGCTGCGGTTGAATCTGCAGCCTGTTTTTTATCGCTTGCGGGATTTTGTTAAAGAATAAGTATTCTTAGAGAAAAATGAACAAAATGCATTTCCGGGGAAGTGATTCTCTCAGAAATGCATTTTGTTTATTTTGACTTATTATTATGGAAGTAAATTATTTAGTCCTGCTTTACATTAAATGCTTTCATTCCAGGATATACTGCGCTTGCGCCGAGTTCTTCTTCGATACGGAGAAGCTGATTGTATTTTGCAACACGCTCAGATCTGCTTGGCGCGCCGGTCTTGATCTGGCAGGTATTCAGTGCTACTGCGAGGTCTGCAATTGTTGTGTCTGCTGTCTCACCGGAACGATGAGAGGAAATTGCAGTGTAGCCAGCCTTATGAGCCATTTTAATTGCTTCTAATGTTTCTGATACAGAACCAATCTGATTTAATTTAATCAGAATCGCATTGCCTGCACCGAGGCTGATACCTTTTGCAAGTCTCTCTGTATTTGTAACAAACAGGTCATCACCGACAAGCTGTACTTTATCGCCAAGTCTTGTGGTAAGTTTCTGCCATCCTTCCCAGTCTTCCTCATCCAGTCCGTCTTCGATGGAAATGATCGGATATTTCTCGCATAATTTAGCCCAGTGCTCGATAAGTTCTTCTGCTGTGTATTCTGTTCCGGCTTTCGGAAGTTTGTAGTAGCCTTTGCCTTTCTCACTCTTCCACTCAGAAGAAGCTGCATCCATGGCAATCTTGAAATCCTTACCTGGCTCATAGCCAGCTTTCTTAACTGCTTCAAGGATTGTCTCAATTGCTTCTTCATCAGATTTCAGCGCAGGAGCGAAACCACCTTCATCACCCACAGAAGTAGCAAGTCCACGTTCTTTCAGGATAGAAGCAAGTGCGTGGAATACTTCTGCACACCATCTTAAGCATTCTTTGAAGGATGGTGCTCCAACTGGCATGATCATAAATTCCTGTACATCCAGACCGGAGGATAATGCATGGCATCCACCGTTTACGATATTCATCATCGGAACCGGAAGACGGTTTCCGGATACACCGCCAAGGAATCGGTACAGCGGAATTTCAAGGGAAGCTGCGGCTGCTCTGCAGCAGGCGATAGATACTGCAAGGATTGCATTTGCTCCCAGTTTGGATTTATCTTTTGTTCCATCCGCTGCAATCATAGCTGCGTCTACAGCGTAGATATCGCTAGCATCGAGGCCTTCGATTGCTTCATTGATCGTTGTGTTGATGTTTTCTACTGCTTTCTGTACACCTTTTCCAAGGTAACGAGCTTTATCTCCATCTCTTAATTCCAGAGCTTCAAATTCACCTGTGGAAGCACCGCTTGGAGCTGTTCCTCTTGCAACAGTGCCGTCCATCAGATATACTTCTGCCTCGACTGTCGGATTTCCTCTGGAATCCAGAATTTCTCTTCCTACTACTTTCTCAATTTCTAAGTACATGATAAATCCCCTTTCTGATATTACATTAAACTCCTGGTACATCACGCCCGGACAGCTGTATCAATGCAATGCGCGAGATACAAAAATATAGATGTTCAGGATAATGTACCAAAGTGCAACAGATCATTGGCTATATGGTCTGTGTACATAAATCGTATCCGGCAAATGGCTTCAGCATAGCCATAATTTTAGTGAAAGTCAGATATGATTCGGGTGCTCCGAAGAATTCAGCAGTAATTCGGATGGAGTTTAAATGATTGATTCACGCGAGAGTTTATTTTATCTAACTCTATTGGTTAGTATATTCTAACTTGCATGAAAATGCAAGAGCAAAATGAAGGGAATACTGAGAAAGTATTTCAACTTTTTATAGATACTATTTAATCATATAATTAAACAAAATAGGCTCCAATTATTAGCTATTTTATCTCATACAACTAATAACTGGAGCTTAGAAATTTATAATTATTATTTCAATTCTATTTTTATTATTAATGAGGGCATTTAACATATGTATGT
>ERZ773200.1508-NODE-1508-length-19480-cov-3.110631_pt1 | contig 19480 bp, 18 predicted proteins | sample MGYA00581008_ERZ773200 | MGnify/ENA primary metagenome ERZ773200 (study PRJEB29015, sample SAMEA2737770) | human gut metagenome | biome: human gut; feature: human-associated habitat; material: faeces | place: China | collected 2012 ... | reverse complement strand
TGTAGTTGTTCTGCGATATCGGACATCCGAACGGCTTTTGCCAAGTAAGTCACATCCTTTTGGAATGCAAGCGGAGAAATTACCCCTGCATCCGCATCTTTTTAAATTTAATTTTAACTAAATTATATCAAACCTGTCCAATTTGTCAAGGGCAGCCGCCTGCAATTTTAGAAATTTTACAATTCCACAGGCGAATAGCGAGGAAATTAGTTGTGAAAATCAAAAAAATTAGCTAAAAAAGAATCGGCATTTGCAACGAATCACAAAAAATGTGGCTGATAATTGTTGAATATGTGCAAAACAGCCATGTGAAATTTGTTCAGAAAAGAGAAAAGCATGATTTTAGCTAAAAAATAGTTGACATTTACGGAAAAATAAGCTAAAATAAAAGCACAGATTAAGTAAACACGGAACACCAGTACAGAAAGGAATGGTTTCTCATGAAAAAATGGATCGCACTCGCAACAGGGTTATCGCTGGTACTCAGCGGATTTGCAGCAGCTGGCTTCCAGCCCAGCAAGGTACAGGCTGCCGACCGAACAGGCTTTGTACAGACAGACGGCACACAGTTTTTGTTAGATGGTTCTACCTTCTATTATGCCGGAACGAACAACTATTACCTGAACTTCAAGCCACAATATGAAGTCGATCAGGTTATGGAAGATGCCGCAGCAATGGGCTTGAAAGTCATTCGTACCTGGGGCAATCTGGATGCCGGTGTCAAGACCGACAAGGTGAACAAAGATGGATACACCGTTTTCACGGACAGCGTAGACGGTTCTGGGGAAAAGGAAGGCGTTTATTATCAGTACTTTGATGCTGACCTTGGAAGACCAGTGGTCAATGAGGGAAAAGACGGCTTGCAGAAGTTGGACTACGCCATCTATAAGGCAGAGCAGGAAGGTGTCCGGCTGCTGATTACGTTCACCAACAACTGGGAAGCATTCGGCGGGATGAACCAGTATGTAAAGTGGGCACAGCTTGCCGGTGAAAACGTCACAGGGCACGATGATTTCTATACCAACGAAACCATCAAGGGTTGGTATAAGGATTACATTAAAACATTGCTGAATCATGAAAATGTGTATACCGGAGTCAAATATAAAGATGACCCGACCATCTTCTCCTGGGAACTGGCAAACGAACCACGTTGTGAATCGGATGCCGGATGTGAAAATCATGTTGTAGAAAATTGGGCATCTGAAATGAGTGACTATGTAAAGTCCATTGACTCCAATCATATGTTGGCAGTCGGCGATGAAGGATTTTACAACTACGGTTACAATGATTTTCCGGAGGGCGACCACAAATATGTTTATCATGGCAGTTCCGGTATGGACTGGCTGAGCCTGACAAATTTGCCGAATATCGACTACGGAACGATTCATGTTTACTGCGATCAATGGGGCTTGACCAAGGAACAGGGAAACTTCTGGTTCAAGAAGCATGGCGAAGATGCAGCAGCAATGAATAAACCTGTTATCGTAGAAGAATTTGGATGGAAAGACAAGAGTGAACGAGCAGACGTTTACAATGAATGGTTTGACATCTTCGAGGGGAACACCTATGAGGGCGTTGAATATGCCGGAACAAATTACTGGATGCTGGCATCTCTGACCGGAGATGGAACCCTGTATCAGGATTATGACGGCTATACTGTTTATTATAAGGGTGATGCAAATGGCAACCCGACACAGGATGCTTGCAATGCCATCATGGCACACGCACAGCGGATGGATGCCAAGAATACACAGAACAGCGTTTCCCCAAAGAAAGCAAATTTTGATATTGTAAAGCCGGCAGACATCCAGCTGCGGACAACGATGGAACTGGGCAGCGTTTCCGGCGTACAGTTTGGCGACAAGATGTTGACCGAGGGCACAGATTATACGGTGGAAGACAATGTGATTACGATTTCTGCAAAGGTTCTGGAAGGGCTGGAACTGGGCAACTATAAGATTACCATTTTGACCACCGACGGCAATCAGCCAACTGTTTTATTGAGCGTGATTGACTCCAACGCAGAAACGCAGAAAAAAAGTGTGATTGACAACTTTGAATCCTATGCAGATGATGCAGAATTGGCAGCTGCTTACCACCGGAACAGCAGTGGCGATTCCCTGACGGTTTCTCTGGATGCGGAACATGCCAAGAACGGCAACTATGCAATGAAGTACGAATATTCCGTTGCAGATGGCGGAGCAGGTTACTGCGGAACGACCAAGAAGCTGAACGGTGTAGATTGGACAGGCTTTGACGGCATTCACTTCTGGATTCTATCCGATGGCAGCAATCGGGATACCACTATTCAGTTCATTGATGGAGCAGGTGCTTACTGGGAGAGCATTCAGCATGTGACTGCGGAAACAGGCTGGCAGGAAGTCAAGATTCCGTTCTCCGATTTCCGTTTGCAGCAGTGGGGTACTGCCGCTGAAACACCGACATTGAATGGTGTTTCTGAATATTCCATTTATACCGGACAGAACGGCAATCCGGGTACTGGCGTTTGGTATTTCGATGACATCGGTTTATATCAGGATGGTGCAACTGTTCCGGATGCAGAAGTTGTAGAAAGCAGTGCAACCTTCTCGAAGCAAGCTCCGGCAGATGTGATTTTCACCATCATTACCAATGGGCATGCAGTGACCGGCATTTCAGAAGAGGGCGAAGCATTGCAGCAGGGCGTAGACTTTGCCATCAACGGCAGTCAGTTCCGGTTCAATCAATCCTATCTGGAAACCCTGTCCGAGGGTGTTCACACTTATCATGTGGGCTTTGCAACTTGTCCGGATTTGGTACTGACGATTACCGTCACTGGAAGCACCGTTACCACGACGGAAACCACGACAGAGCCGAGTGAAACAACCACAACCACAACAACCACAGAAACCACAAGCACCGAAACAGAAGTTACAACTGGTTCTGAATCCGAAACAACCACCACAACAACTGATGCAGATACAGACACCAATTATGGCGATGTCAACTTGGATGGTAAGGTAGACTTGGTGGATGCAATCACCATGAACAAGTATCTTGCAGGACAAATTACACTGTCTGAACAGGCAACAAAGAATGCAGATGTCAATGCAGATGGTTCGCTTGGCGATGGCGACAGTACAATTTTAATGCAGTTTGTTCTGATGATGATTCCAAATCTGCCATATGTAGAATAACATTTTTCAAGCCAACTCCTTAAATAGAATATAGACCAAAACTCCATCATGATGTATTTCGTGGTGGTTTTTTGGTTTAGAATCAAAAGCATAAGAATTCATTCTATCAATAAAATGTTCCAATTTTCTTAAAAAAGAAAAGAACCACCAGCTGAAACGATAAAAAACAAGAATTGCAAAGAAATTTATATAAATCTCTTGACAAGTTCCATAAATGTGCTATAATAATAATTACAGAAAGCGGGTGAGAATCATGAAGAAGCACACATACAGCATTGTACTGACGGACACGGTGGTGCAGGAAGTAGACCGGTTGGCAGCTCAAAAGGGCACGAACCGTTCCACCATGATGAATCAGATTTTAGCGGATTATTTTTCCTGCAAAACACCGGAAAAACAAATGGCTTCTGTTTTTTCGTTGATTGAACAGCAGATGCAAAATGTTTTTCGCTGCAAGCCTCTGATGCGATGATTTCGCTGCACAGTGCTTTGCAGTATAAATACCGCCCGACCGTGCGGTATCGTGTGGAGCTGCTGCGAATCCCGACAGAAAATAGCATTGGCTGGCTGAAGATTTCCTGCCGGACGCAAAATCAAGCTTTGCTGCACAGCATGCAGCAGTTTTTCCGCTTCTGGATGCACTTGGAACTGCAAACTTACCCAGCGTATCGAACCGTTCCGGAGTTGTACGTTTTAACAGAGAATGGAATGGTACGGCGGTTGCTTCGGCAGAATCTAGAAACGGAAGAAGAAGTTGCCGATGCGATCAGTTCCTATATTCGTCAGTTTGACCGCCTGCTGAAACAATATTTTGCAGGCTTGCAGCAGCAAGTTCCGGCAGAAGCGTTGCAAGCGGCTCTGGAGCAATCTTACCTGCAAATGCAGGCTGGATTGTCATAGAAACAACTTACAGCCACACAACCAAAAGAGAAAAATTCGATTGGATGACCGATTGTAACAATTGGCGTCCGTTTTGATACAAGGAGGAATGAATCATGAATGCACAGAAATTGACAGAAAAATCATTGGAAGCCATTCAAAGTGCAAATGATATGGCGATTTCTCACCAGAATCAAATGATTCAGCAGGTGCACTTGCTGTGTGCATTGCTGGAGCAGGAGAACGGCTTGATTCCGCAGCTGTTTGAAAAAGTCGGCGTTTCCAAGGAAACTGCTGTTCGGGATTTGGAACAGCAAATCAATCAGTTGCCGTCTGTAACGGGCAGCGGCAGAAAAGCAGACTCCGTTTACATCGCACAGGATGTGGACATGGTTCTGACGGATGCCGAAAAGCAGGCAGATAAAATGCGGGATGCCTATGTATCCGTGGAACATTTGATGCTGAGCTTGTTCGACCATGCAAATGCAGATGTGAAAAAGCTGTTCCAGAAGTGGAACTTGAAAAAGGCAGACTTCATGAAAGCCTTGATGGCAGTACGGGGCAATCAGCAGGTAACCGGACAGAATCCGGAAGAAACCTACGATGTCCTGAAAAAATACGGACAGGATTTGGTACAGCTGGCTCGGAATAACAAGCTAGACCCAGTCATTGGCAGAGATAGTGAAATCCGAAACGTCATCCGAATCCTGTCCAGAAAGACCAAGAACAATCCGGTGCTGATTGGCGAACCGGGTGTTGGTAAAACAGCGATTGCCGAAGGGTTAGCACTGCGAATTGTACGGGGCGATGTTCCGGATAATCTGAAAGACAGAATCCTGTTCTCTTTGGATTTGGGTGCATTGGTTGCCGGTGCAAAATATCGTGGTGAATTTGAAGAGCGGTTGAAAGCCGTTTTGAACGAAATCAAGAAGAGTGAAGGCAAAATCATTCTGTTCATTGATGAATTGCATACGATTGTCGGAGCAGGTAAAACAGATGGTGCAATGGATGCCGGAAATCTCCTGAAGCCGATGCTGGCAAGAGGCGAACTGCATTGTATCGGTGCAACCACCTTGAACGAATATCGGCAGTATATTGAAAAAGATGCAGCACTGGAACGGCGGTTCCAGCCAGTCATGGTCAATGAACCGACGGTCGAAGATACCATTTCGATTCTGCGTGGTCTGAAAGAACGGTATGAAGTGTTCCATGGCGTAAAAATTCAAGACCAGGCCTTGATTGCAGCCGCAACGCTCTCCGACCGGTATATTACCGACCGATTCTTGCCGGATAAGGCAATTGACTTGATTGATGAAGCATGTGCTTTGATTCGGACAGAGATGAACTCGATGCCGACCGAAATGGATGAAATCCAGCGGAAAATCATGCAGCACGAAATCGAAGAAGCTGCCTTGAAAAAAGAAGACGACAAGCTTTCTCAGGCACATCTGCAAGAAGTGCAACAGGAACTGGCTCAAATGCGGGAACAGTTCCATGCAATGAAAGCAAAGTGGGAGAACGAAAAGGCAAACATCTCGAAAGTGCAGAAGCTGCGGGAAGAGTTGGAAAGTGTCAATGCTCAGATTGCAAAGGCAGAACGGGAATACGACTTGAACAAAGCAGCCGAACTGAAATACGGCAAGTTGCCATCCCTGAAAAAGGAACTCGAAGCCGAAGAGGCAAAGGCAGAAGCTGCCAAGGAACAGAGCGACAATCTGCTGCGGGATAAGGTCACGGAAGAAGAAATTGCAAGAATCATCTGCCGTTGGACAGGGATTCCAGTTGCTCGATTGATGGAGGGCGAACGGGAAAAACTGTTGCACATGGAAGACATCCTGCACCGCCGTGTCATCGGTCAGGATGAAGCCGTTGAAAAAGTCAGCGATGCCATCTTACGTTCTCGTGCTGGCATTCAAGACCCGAATCGTCCGCTGGGTTCGTTCCTGTTCTTAGGGCCGACAGGTGTCGGCAAAACCGAACTCGCAAAGGCTCTGGCAGAAGCCCTGTTCGATGATGAAAATAACATTGTCCGGATTGATATGAGTGAATACATGGAGAAATTCAGCGTGAGCCGTCTGATTGGGGCTCCTCCTGGATACGTTGGCTATGAAGAAGGCGGTCAGCTGACCGAAGCTGTCAGAAGAAAACCGTACTCCGTGGTATTGCTGGACGAAATCGAAAAAGCACATCCGGATGTCTTTAACATCCTGCTGCAAGTCCTCGATGATGGTAGAATCACCGACTCGCAGGGCAGAACGGTGGACTTCAAGAATACCATTATTATCTTGACTTCCAACTTAGGTTCTCCGTATATTCTGGATGGCATCAACGCAGACGGCGAAATCTCCGAAGAGGCTCGCCAGAAGGTTGACCAGCTGTTGAAGCAGTCGTTCCGTCCGGAATTCCTGAACCGTCTGGATGAGATTGTATTCTATAAACCGTTGATGAAGACGGAAATCTATAAGATTGTAGACCTGATGCTGAACAGCTTGAGAAAGCGGCTGGAAGACAAACAGTTGTCGTTGACCGTAACGGATGCAGCCAAGGATTATATCATTGCCAACGGCTATGATGTCAACTATGGTGCTCGTCCGCTGAAGCGTTGGATTCAGCAAAAAGTCGAAACGTTGTTGGCTCGAAAAATCATCGCAGAAGACCTTGCACCGAATACCATGTTGACCGTAGATTATGACGGCAACAAATTGATTGTTCGGTAAAACGCTCATTTATGCGTATTTTTCCATAAAAAAAGAGGAAAAAAACGGCGAAACTTCTGTACATTTGTCATTTTTGCAAAGAGTTCTTGACAAATCCTTTGGAATCCGCTATAATGCGTATAGATAACGAATTATGGAGGAATTACAGTATGACAAAAACAGAATTGATTCAGGGTGTACAGGAAAGATTGGACTGTACAAAGAAAGATGCAGAACTGGCAGTAAACACCATTTTTGAAGTGCTTACAGATGCACTGATTCACGAAGAAAAGGTTGCGATCTCAAAGTTCGGTTCTTTTGAAGTGCGTAAGCGGAACGAAAAGCTCTGCAAGAATCCGCAGACCCAGGAATTGATGATTGTTCCGGCTTCCAAGGCTCCTGTCTTCAAGGCAAGCAAGACGCTGAAGGACGCTGTGAATCAGAAGTAATCAAACACAAAGGATTTTCCAAACAAGGAAGGGAGTAATTGCAAGATGCCAAAACAGACAACAACAGAAAAGGCTGCCGCAACACCGGCAAAGAAAACTGCTAGCCGGAAAAAGGTTGTATTTACCTTACAGTTTGCAGGCAAGGAACTGACCGTAGCAGAAATGGAAGCTCTGGCAGTTGCTGCATGGATGGAACAGACTGGCGGACTGAAGAAGGACGCAAAGGATATTCAGCTCTATGCAAAGCCGGAAGACAGCATGCTGTACTACGTCATCAACGGCGAATCTGGTTCAGTTGCCCTTTAATGGAATCAACAAACAACACAAAAGCCCGTCTGTGGTTTCTCACAGACGGGCTTTTTGTTTTTATCATGCTGTGTGTTACTGTTGAAACTTTGCAGCAATGGTGATTTTTTGCTTGATACCGAAAGCAATGTTTTGCATCGCCAGCAGCATCGAAACAGAACCATTTTGTTCCGCAACTTTGATGTTCTGGAAGTCCAACATGGTTTCTTCTGCTGCCAGTATCGCTTGCAATTGTGGGCAGTTCGAGAAAGCAGCAGTTTGAATCTGCGTGACACTGGTAGGAATCACAAGCAGCCGTAATTGACTGCATCCAGCAAATGCATTTGCTCCAATTTGTGTGATACCGGACGTAATCACAACTTTCTGAATCGAGTCTTTGTAGTCGTTCCACGGAGCAGGGCTTGCATCGGAATCATCGGTCATTGCTCCCGTGCCAGAGATGGTAAGAACGCCGTCTTCAAACGTCCAAGTTGCATCTGTTCCGCAACTTCCGTTTATTGAATTGGAAAGGGTGTAAGTGGTCTGCGTTCCATCCTGAAAGGCAACTTGAAAGGTATTTGCTCCCTGATAGGTGATGGTTGCAGGGGCACGATTTTCTTTTTGCGAGTCGATGAGGACATCGGAATAAGAGCCGTCCGGATTGACGGTAAATTCAGAAACCCGAAATGGTTCATCATAGTTGTAATTGAAATCGATGAGAATGATTTTGTTGTCAACAGCAAATACATTTGTAAAGGTGCTGGATAATTTGATGTAGTTGGTGCATTTCGTCCATGTTTTTCCAGCATCTTTTGTAGCATAGACAAAGTAAGCCGTTCCGCCTGCTTCTCCGCCTTGTTCCACAAATGCAACGCCGTTGTTTCCATCCTGCATGACGAGTTTTTTGTCGTTGTATAATGCCTGACAGCGCAAGCCGCCTGAATGCAGTTCACTGTCGAAAGAATGGTTGTCAATCGTTACCGTTTCGCCATCTCCGCATGAAATCGAAACCGTACTGGATGCACTTGCTCTTGCAGGCACGGAAAAACAGGATACAAACAGACACCAGCAAAGCAGAATGCCAAACCAACGCAACAGTTGTTTTTTCATAAGAAACACCTCCAAAGAAAAATTGCAGGAACAAATTATACTTCTGTTCCTGCAATCTGTTTCAAGATTCTGTTATTTCGCAGCGTTTTCCACTGCAAATGTCAAAACGCACATCAATCCTGTTCCAATGGCAACGGCTGCCGGCAACGCTCCGCTCTTTCCGAGCAGGAGACTTGCGATTCCGCCCAGTGTTCCGATGATGGCGAGAATCGCACACACCAAAACCGGAACGTGCAGGAACAGCAGAATGCCGCTCAGCAGCGAAACCACCAACGCCAGCAGACCGACCAACAGAGAACGGTCTTGCAAGGGATTCTTCTTTTCGTTCATATGCAGGATTCCCAATTAAGCACGCAGGGTTGCACCGTGTTCTTTCAATGCTTTCAGAACCCGTTTCATGGCTGCATCTGCCTGTTCATCGGTCAGCGTGCCTTCGTGAGAACGCATCCGGATGGAGAACGAAACGCTCTTCATACCAGCAGCAATCTGTTCGCCCTTGTAAACGTCAAACAAGGTAATCTGTTCGAGGATGTTGCCAACGGCATTCTTCATGGCAGCCTGCAAATCGCCAACCGGAACTTCGTCTGCACAAACCAGACTCAAGTCACGGGTGATTGCTGGGAACTTCGGCAGCGGCTGATAGGTGATTTCTGTCTGTGCGAGCGGCTGCATTTCGTCAATCAGCAGCTTTGCAACATAGGTGCGAGTACCGATGTCATAATTTTTCTGAACGGTCGGGTGTACTTCACCTAAATAACCAATCGGGGTTTCTCCGGCATAAATCACAGCACTTCTGCCCGGATGCAAAGCACAGATTTCATCAAACGGTGCATCTGTACCGCAAGCCTTGTAGGTGCAGTCATGCAGTCCAGCGGTTTCGAGAATGGTTTCAACCATGCCCTTGAGCGTGAAGAAATCTGCATCATCGCCATACATACCGATGGTCAGGCGGTCTGGTTCTTCCGGCAGCTTGTCCGGAGCAGTCGGAAGATATTCTTTGCCGATTTCATACAGAGCCACCGCAGCGTTCCGGTTCTTATAGTTCAGGGACAGGGTTTCCAGCATGGATGGGAGGGTTGTTGTCCGCATAACGCTGGTATCTTCGCCCAGCGGGTTGGAGATGACAACGGTCTTCCGCAGGCTGCTGTCTGCCGGCAGAGCGATTTTATCGAAATACTTCGGGGAGATGAAAGAATAGGTTAGAATGCCGTAGCATCCAACTGCAACCGTTGCATTTTCCAGTGTCCGGCGGAATTTCTGCTTCGGGGTCAGGCTGGCATTGGCAATGCCCTTGATAACGGTAGACGGAATGTTGTTGTAGCCGTAAATCCGGGCAACTTCTTCAGCAAGGTCTGCCGGACGTTCCAAGTCAATCCGGAAGCTTGGAGAAATTCAGGAGTCACCGTCCACTTCAATTTCCAGCATCTTCATGGTGTCGCACATTTCTTCTCTGGAAATATCTGTACCAAGGAACTTGTTGATCCAATCCGGATCAAACGGAATGCGGTTTCTCTGCTTTTCGTTATAATTGAGGTCAATGTGAGTGCGAACCGGTTCACCAGCTCCCAGCAGTTCAACCAGTTCAAATGCCCGTTCGAGTGTCCGCAGGCAGCCCTCTGGGTCTAGACCTTTTTCAAAACGAGCAGAGGCATCTGTCCGCATGCCGAGTTTCTTTGCGGTGCGGCGAACCTGTACCGGTTCAAAGTAAGCAGATTCAAATACAACGGTGTTGGTATCTTCCATAATACCGCTGTATTCGCCGCCCATAACACCAGCAACGGCAATCGGCTTTTCAGCGTCTGCGATGACCAGCATTTCCGGAGAGAGGGTTCTTGTTACGCCGTCCAGTGTGGTGATGGTTTCACCCTCGGCAGCGTTCCGAACGACAATCTTTCCATCCTTGACATACCGAAGGTCAAATGCGTGCATCGGCTGACCGTATTCCAGCATGACATAGTTGGTGATGTCTACGAGGTTGTTAATCGGACGCACACCGCTTGCACGCAGCCGTTCCCGCATCCAGCGAGGAGATGGAGCAATCTTTACATTCTTGACGATACCAGCTGCATAGCGTGGGCACTTTTCCTTGTTCTGGATTTCCACCTGCAATGCGTCCTGAATGTTGCCGTCAATGCCTTGGAAGGTCGGCTTTTTCAGGTTCAGCGGAACGTGATAGGTTGCAGCAGCTTCTCTTGCCAGACCGGTAACAGACAGGCAGTCCGGACGGTTGGAAGTGATTTCAAATTCTACCGATGTATCATTCAGACCGATGGCTTCGTGAATATCCTGTCCAATCTGACAATCTTCCTGAATGAGGAAAATGCCGTCTGCAATGGCATACGGGAAATCATGAACCGTCAAGCCCAGTTCGCCGAGAGAGCAGAGCATACCGTTGCTTTCCACGCCACGCAGCTTACCCTTTTTGATTTTCACGCCGTTCGGCAGTTCTGCACCGCAGAGGGCAACCGGAACGATGTCGCCAGCTTTGACGTTTGGTGCACCGGTTACAATTTGAATCGGCTGTTCCTGTCCCACATCGACCTGACAAACGACCAGATGGTCAGAGTTTTCGTGCGGAACAACAGAAAGCAGCTTTCCGACGACAACATTTTTGATTTCGCTGCCCTCTTCGGTGGCAACTTCTACCTTTGAACCGCTCATTGTCATGGCAGCACAGAAATCTTTCACAGTGGTGTCCAGTGTGACATAATCCGAGAGCCATTTCATGGATAAATTCATGCTTATAATCCTCCTTTACGCAAATGCCTTAGAACTGTTCCAAGAACCGATAATCATTCTCGAACAACAGACGCATATCCTGAATGTTATACCGCCGCATGACAATTCGTTCCAGACCCAGACCGAATGCAAAGCCGGAATAAACATTGCTGTCAATACCGCAGCCTTCCAGAACCTTCGGGTGTACCATACCAGCACCCAGCAATTCGATGTAACCCTCTCCCTTGCAGAGCCGGCAGCCCTTACCGTAGCAGTTATAGCACATTACGTCTACTTCTGCACTCGGTTCGGTGAACGGGAAGTGGTGCGGACGCAGGCGGATTTTGCAGTCATCGCCATACAGCCGCTGCATCAGCAGTTCCAGTGTGCCTTTCAGGTCTGCCATGGTGATGCCCTTGTCAACAACCAAGCCTTCTACCTGATGGAACAGCGGGGAATGGGTTGCATCAATGGCATCCGAACGGAATACCCGTCCCGGAGAGATGACCCGAATCGGCGGCTTCTGCTGTTCCATAACGTGTACCTGAACAGAAGAAGTCTGTGTGCGGAGCAGGATGTTATCGGTAATATAGAACGTATCCTGTGTATCTCTTGCCGGATGGTCTGGCGGCAGATTCAGAGCTTCAAAGTTATAATAATCGTATTCCACTTCCGGACCATCTGCAACAGAAAAGCCCATGCCGAGGAAGATTTCCTTGATTTCGTTTTCCACGATGGTCAGCGGATGCAGACCGCCGATTTTCTTCTGCTTGCCCGGCAGTGTGATGTCCAGGGTTTCCGACTGGAGCTTCTGTTCCAGAGCAGCTTCTGCAATGGCAGCCTGCTGCTTTGTGATCGCAGATTCAATGTCCGAGCGAACGGCATTTGCCAGCTGTCCCATAACCGGACGTTCTTCTGCGGAGAGTTTTCCCATTTGTTTCAGGATGGCGGTCAGTGCTCCTTTTTTTCCAAGGTACTGTACCCGAATCGCATCCAGCTGCTTTGCATCCGTACAGGTTTGCAGGGCAGCTTCTGCTTCCTGCCGAATGGCTTCCAATTGTTCTTTCATAAGTGACCTCCCATGTTTTTTCATTCCAGACGTCGTTTCTGCAAAACGGTGTCAATGGAGATGGCTTCGGAAAAACGGCAAACAAAAAAGACCCGTCCTGAAACAGGACAAGTCTTGCAACTTGCTTATGAACCACCCATTTCCAAAGAGCCAGCACTCTCTTGCCCTTTACGCAGGCAATACGTCTGCACCTACCATACTGCCGCAAAGCGGCAGACTTCCGCACAGCCGCTCAGAAGGGAACTTCCGCACTGGATCGGTTGCAGCATTCTTTCAGCCGGGGAATGCCTCTCTGTTGCAGGAATCACAGCCGTACTTTCTTCGTCACAGCGTTCTGCATTCTATTATACACAGTTTTCAAAAAAAATCAAGTCTTTTCTTGAAATTTTACAATTTGTATGATAGAATAAACTTACAGCTTGCCGACAAGCGAAGAATCTTACAGAAAAGAGGCAGATTATTTCATGGATCATTTTGCAGAGTATTTGGTACAAAAGCGGCCGACTTCCCAAGACCGCTTGAAACAGGGATTGATTGTTGCAGCAGCCGTTGTGTTGTCTGTTCTCATTGGGGCAATTGCAGTTTTGACAGGCTGGCTGTTCCTGCTGGTGCTGGTAATTGGAGCAATCTACGGGGCATATTACTTGCTGACCGGATGTTATACGGAATATGAGTACACCGTGACCAATGGCGAATTGGATGTCGATAAAATCGCCGGAAGGCGGAAGCGTTCGCACTTACTGACTGTTCCGGTTTCCAAGTTTACAGGGTTCGGGGTTTATACCGACCAGACCGATGACCCCTCGGATGCAACTTTATTTCTCTGTTCGGACAACACGGGAGAAAATGCATATTATGCCGATTTCACCACAGAGGAATACGGAACGGCTCGGCTGATTTTTACGCCGAATGAAGAGATGGTACAGACCATCGTTCTATTCCTTCCGGCAGCCCTGAAACGGCAGTTCCGGCATGGCTAATGAGGAAGTGGTTATTGCTCCTTTGGCTGGGGCTGGCGAGTCTGCTGCTGTTCGGGATGATGGGAGCAGACAAGAAAAAAGCCAAACGGGGGCAGTGGCGAATCCCAGAAAAGACGTTGTTTTTGGTGGCAATTTGCGGCGGTGCAGTCGGCGGCACGCTGGGGATGTATCAGTTTCACCATAAGACGAAACATCGTTCGTTTCAGATTGGATTTCCATTTCTCGCCGTTTTGCAGCTGTTGCTGCTGGGGTATCTTTGGATGAATTAGCCAAAAAATCAAGATGTTCCGTGCATTCTGTACAATTCTTGGGGAACGGGGTTGTATAGAATGCACTATTTTTATGACAGAATGAGAAAAACATCTGTACAAGTGTCGGGAAATGTGCTATAATGAACGATGGTAAAAAATGTCCCGAGTCCTTAAAGGAGGAATTATGAAATTACAATGGTGGAAACGCAGCTGTAGCGTTTTACTGGCAGCAGCGATGGGTTATTTTTCTATTGGGATGCCGGTTCAGGCAGAAGAAGTACCCATTCTGGAAGAACAGCCGGAACAACTAGAACCAGAAGCAACCGAAGCAATTGAAATAGAAGCAGATGCTGTAGAAGATCCGAATGTAGATGTGACAGAAGGCTCTCTTCTACAAGCGGCAATCGATGCCGGATACATGGAGAACGGAAAATTTGTATTGACTTTTTATGCGAAGAAAGCAAGCGGAACGCCGATTGAATTGACGGATGCGGAAATCAATTATTATGATGTAGACGGAAATGGAAGCATTAATGTCAATGATGCCGTTTGCTTTTTGACGATGTATGCACGGAAAGCAGTTGGACTAGATCCCGTACCGCCGGATGGCTGGCCGCTGACACCGCCGAATCCAAATGAATCCGAGGCAACGGAAACGACAACCACAACGACGACAACGACCACGACAGAAGAAACGACAACCACCACAACAACGACCACGATACCCATTACCACGACAATGACGACCACCACAACCGTACCAACTACCACAACTACCACGACGCTCACAACAACATTACCGACCACAACCAGCACTACAACAACGACTGCAAAGGCGACAACCACGCAGAAAACAACAAAGGCAAGTACAACCACTGCAAAAGTAACTACGCAGAAAATAACCACCATGGCAGGCACAACGACTGCAACCGGAAAGACAACTGCACAGAGTGGAACGACCACTGCAACCGGAAAGACAACTGCACAGAGTGGCACGACCACTGCAACTGGAAAAACAACGACAAAAGCTCGTACAACCACAGCGACCACAAAGGCAACTACGACCACTGCAAAGACGACCGCAAAGCCAGCTGCAACCACAACCGTGATTACATACGCAACCAAGCCGGGAATCGGAGCAGGTGCAATTTTTGAGGGCGTAGACGTTTCCGTTTATCAGGGAAACATTGACTGGAATCGAGCAAAGGCAGATGGCATTGAATTTGCAATCATGCGTGCTGGATATGGAAAATATGTCAGCCAGAAGGACAAGTATTTCGACCAGAATATGAAAAATGCAAAGGCTGCGGGCTTGCCGTGCGGGGTATATTGGTTTAGTTATGCGTTGACACCAGAAGATGCTATCAAAGAAGCAGATGCCTGCTATGAGGTCATCAAGAATTACAAGCTCGAATATCCAGTATCATTTGATATGGAAACAGAAAGCCAGATGAAGTTGCCGAAAGAAACTGTTGCACAGATTATTGAAGCGTTCTGCGGCAGAATGGAATCCTATGGATATTATACCACGCTGTATACCTATGCAAGTTTCTTGAATTACAAGGTGGAAGACCGCATTTTCGACAAGTATGATATTTGGGTTGCCCATTACAACACCAGCAAGCCGGCATTCAACCGGAATTACGGCTTGTGGCAGTATTCCTGCACGGGCAGCGTTCAGGGCATTACAGGAAATGTAGACCGGGATTATGTCTATCTGGACTACGAGCGGATTATTAAAAATGCACATTTGAACGGATTTTGATTCGTAACAAAATCATGAAAAAATCGGGGGCAATTTCAAAATTGCCTCCCATTTTTTTCTTGACAATTTGGAAGTTTCTGTGTATAATAAAAGCATCTGAAATGGAAAGGATTGAAAAAAATCAGGATGAAGCGAAATGATGAGAGAAGAAAATGGCTGCCATTTTTCGTTGTCTTGTTGACATTGATGACGGTTGCAATCGTTCTTTTTTTCTATACCTGTCAGACGACAGTAAAAGTAGAAACGCCTGCACAATTTCCGGTTATTACGGAAACCACTACCACGACAACCACTACTGAAACAACGACTACGACGACCACCACGATGACAACCACCACGACAACCACCACCGTATCCGTGGACTATACAATGCATATCGACATGACATCCGTGAAACAGCATAAGGCAAGCAGTCCGAAGCTGGTCGGCTGGATTTATATTCCGGATACGGTCATTGATTATCCGATTATGCAGGCAGAGGACAACAATTATTTCTTGCATCTGGACTGGATGGAACAGGAAAGCTTCGCAGGTTGCATCTATGAAGACTATCGGGGCAATATTGACAAAACAACGATGACACTGCTGTATGGGCACAATATGGCAGCCGGTACGATGTTCAGCAACATCAAGTATTTCAAAGACCCGGCTTGGGGCAAGAGCCACCCGTATTTTGAAGTTGCCTCTACCGAGAAGCGGTATCTGTATGAAGTGCTCTCTGCCAACGTGCTGTATGGGGAATCCGGAGCAGAGTTTTCTTACTGGCGACCGAATAAGGGCTTGACCATGAACAAAGAAGAGTATCTGGAATACTTACAGCAAATCAAGAAAACATCGCTCGTGTGGTACGGAAAAGAGGATGTGAAAGAATACTTAGACAGCAATGTCATTGTGTTACAGACGTGCAATTCCGGCGATGATGACGGAATGCGATGCGTGATTTTTGCCCGTTGCTTAGGTGAGCGGTAATACCAACAGAAAGCGGAATTGTTGCGTACAGTTCCGCTTTTTTATCCAGAACGAACAGGAGAAAGAACAATGCAAGAATTATCATGGAAAACCATTTGCGGATATTTTCCGAAGCGAAACCGAAACAGCCACAAGGGAACATTTGGCACGCTGCTTTGCATGACAGGCAGCAACCGGATGCCGGGAGCGTGTGCCCTGTCCACATTGGCAGCATTACGCAGCGGAGCAGGCTTAGTAAAGGTTGCAACCACCGAGCGAAATCTGCCGATTCTGGCATCGCAGATTTATGAAGCTGTTTATCTGCCGATGCAGACAACCGAAACAGGAGAAATCTGCTGGGAGAAGAATGCAGTTGTTTTGCAGCCAGCATTGAAACAAGCCTCTGCGGTGCTGATTGGCTGCGGTTTGGGCAATACCGCTGCCACGCAGGAATTGCTGCGAAACGTGGTGAATTTAGTCGAATGCCCACTGATTATGGATGCAGATGGTCTAAATGCCCTTGCTTCCTGCATAGATATCATGCAGAAGCAAAAACCGAATTGGATTCTGACACCGCATCCCGGAGAAATGGCACGGCTATCCGGAACGACCACTGCCACAGTGCAGGCAAATCGTCCGCAATGTGCAGCAGAGTTTTGCAAGCAGTTTTCCGGCACGTTGGTTTTGAAAGGTGCAGGCACAATCATTCAGCAGGGAACAACGGCAATCCAGAATCCGACTGGCAATCCGGGCATGAGCCGAGGCGGTTCAGGGGATGTTTTAGCAGGTATGATTGCAGCTTTCGCTGCACAGGGGCTTTCCCCGTATGATGCAGCGTGTGCCGGAGCATATCTGCACGGGCTAGCAGGTGATTTTGCAGCAGCACGATATTCCGAACAGGCAATGCTGCCGCAGGATTTACTGCGTTGCCTGCCGGAAGTCTTTTTGAAGTTGGAACAGGAACGGACAGCGAAAGAATAAGAAAAAAGCTGACAGCTTTGTGCAGCCGGAAGACCAAAAACGATATCCTTGAACAAGAAAAACGGAGGCACAGAGATGAAAATACCAATGATTGGCTTTGCATTTACCATGACAGCCTGTTTCTTGATGACCGGTTGCAGCGGTGTTGGGGTTGGAGGCGGGAGTACCATGTCCAGCAACCAGCTGAACACCGCTTTTACAACAGGCGTTACCATGGAACTAGAGGAGATGACCGCAGAGGGAACGATGCAGCGAGTGGGGGCAGGGGAATGGAATGTTTCCTTTTCCGAGCCGTCCCAGCTGGCAGGCGTGCGGCTGGATTTCCAGAAAGGGGAAGTGACTGCCTCTTATAAAGGGCTGGCATTTTCCGTTCCGCAGACAGCTTTGCCAGCAAAGTCGATTTTGTATCAGTTTATTTTAGCAGCCGACCAGCTTGCAGAGGAGTCCACCTTGCAGGGCACATCGAAAGATGGCGGTATGGTGTTGAGCGGTGATTTGGAGGCTGGCAGCTATGAACTGACCATGACAGCAGAGGGCGTTCCGGCGATTTTCTCGATGAAAAATCAAAATGCGGTTCTGACCTTTCACGACTTTGTTTCCAACGGGGCAATATCAGAATCAGAAACATCCACAGAATCAGAATTGCAGACTACAGAACCAGCGTTGCAAACGGAATCAACAGAACTGGAAACAACGCTGGAATCGCAGGAATAAAAATTTTTTTGAAAAACGCTTGACAATCCGTGCGGATTCTGATATAATAAGAGAAATGAATGTGGGCAAAGACGCCTTTCTCAGAAATGAGGAAGGCGTCTTTTCTTTTATAACCTATTCATGGTAAAAGATTGCAGCTACAAGACAATAAAAAGTTACAGATGGGAGAAATGCATATCATGAAAACCAACAACCTTCATGAGGTGCTTCATATAGGAACAGAGCTTATGGAATTTCACAACAAAAAACAAGAACGGGACTTCTATAAGCCAAGATGCAGGCAGATACAGTTCCGATAAAGTACCGGATTGCAGGGAAACCGTTGCTTTCTTGCAGCAACCATGTCGGAGAAATAGAACAACAAACCATACGTGCCATGTTGCCTGGTGGTCGACAGGCAGCATCTGACTTGCAGGGCATGAATGGGAAAACCGACAGCGACCAGTTTGCAGCAGAATCAGAACGCGTTTCACTTGCGGATTTCTCTGGGCAAGAACATCGCTGGAACTGCCCGAAAGCCAACCGCATAGACGACACGAATGGCAACCGAAACGGTTGTATGCAGCTTTCATTCCAGTCGACTAGGAAGTGCTTGAAAACGATTCCAGTATAGCAAAAAGACAGGAGATGAAGAATCCTGCGATGTGCAAGAAAAAATACCGCCGTACAAATAATTTGTATTGGCGGTATTTTTATGACTCTATCTCTTCAGGTTCTGCAATCATATTATTACGGGACTGCTGATTCCGGTATTGTTTCGGTGTTAAGTGCGTGTATTTTTGGAACAGCTGAATAAAATGGCTCTGGGAAGAAAATGCAAGCGAAGCAGCAATGCTCCGGCAGGGATAATCCGTATAACGCAGCAGGTTTTTTGCCTCCTCCATTTTTTGCATGAGAATATAACTGTGAATGGAGCAGCCCATTTGCTCTTGAAAGAGTTTGGAAAGATAACTGGGATGTAATTTCACCATTCTTTAATTTTCCACAAGAAATAAGAACAATTATGTATACTACTAATATTATTGAAGGTGTTAATAGACAGTTTAGAAAGGTTACTAAAACAAAATCCACTTTTCCATAAGATGAATCTTTGCTAAAATTGCTTTATTTAGCAAGTCAAAATATAATGAAAAAGTGGACTATAAGATATAGAAATTGGGATAGTATATATAACCAATTATCTATCTTCTTTGATGGTAGAATATAAATTTTAAAAATCTATATTCCGATTTTGTCGGAGTATGAGGAGTTGAAATTAATTCCTTATACTTACCTAGATTTAGTTTTACCATTTTATAAAAAAATATCCATGTTATGAATATTTAACAGATTATTAGAAATATTATAAGTAAATGATATTGCTATAGAGGAGCGAAATTACTCTAAAGCACAAATCAATTTACACTCTCTAAAAAGCTATGAATTATAAATTTAAATATAATTCATAGCTTTTTTCTAT
>ERZ773200.1505-NODE-1505-length-19511-cov-7.512747_pt1 | contig 19511 bp, 15 predicted proteins | sample MGYA00581008_ERZ773200 | MGnify/ENA primary metagenome ERZ773200 (study PRJEB29015, sample SAMEA2737770) | human gut metagenome | biome: human gut; feature: human-associated habitat; material: faeces | place: China | collected 2012 ... | reverse complement strand
TCATTGCCTCATTGCACAAAATCCCCGCAGGTCTCAGATGAAGACCTGTGGGATTCTTAACTGTCACTTTCTTATTAACCATTGCATTGTTCCTCTTACTGCTGTCTGTCAGGCAAGCAGTGTTTTCCTACTCTTTACTGTCGTCAACTGCTGTTCCTGAGGAGATCACTACTTCTGTAGTCACATCCTCAACTGTCTCATATCCATCTGGCAGAACGACTTTAACAGGGACTTCATAATTTCCCTCTTTCTTACCATCCAGATCTATAGAGAGCTTTATATCTTTCTTCGCATCCAGATCATCCATATTCTTCGTATCTGACTTGATTCGAAGCTCTATCTGCGCTGTCTCAAATGTCACCTGAAGATCATCCGGTTTATTCTTAACCTCTATATTCTTGGTAGGAATATCAAACTCTTTACTTCCGACAGGCAGGATATTTACCGTTACCCATACATCCTCACTGGAGTCACTGGTAAGCTTCACATTATCCGGAAGAAGATTGTTAAGACTGATCTTCTTCTCCACATCTTTCGATTCTCCTGAAATGTCAATGCTGTCTGCTGGTATTGTAATTACGTTATTATTCTCAGCAAGGCTCTCCAGTCCTTCTGTACTGCCAGCAACACTGATAGTATCCGGTACTGTTTTAACAGAACCTACCTCATATCCATCTGCAGGTGTTCCTACATAGCTTGCTGAAATCCCTACTCCCTGACGGATTTTCCATAATCTTGCAGTCACTACAACTTTTGCATTATTTTCAATTCTCAGTGAATTCATTTCAGAATCAGAAAGTGCTTCCTGATTTTTATCAATGATCGTAAGATTTACATCCTGTGTAAAATCCTGTGTATTTCCATCCAGTTCAATCGTAGCATTTACTTTATCTATTTTATTCACCAGAGTCTTAGGACCTGTAATCCTTACTTTTTCCGGATTAGCTGTCAAGCTTCCCACTTCGTAATCCTTGCCGGGTTTTGTGTCGCCTCTACTGACATTGACCACAAATTCCTGTGTCTCTTTCTCATCAAGATTTACACTCAGATTCTGTGGGGTAACCTTGATATCATTTGAAGATACTCCCGGAACTGAACAGGTAACTGTAATAGGCACCATGACAGGATTCGTATCCAGGCTTACGGCCTGCTGTAAATCTGCCACTGCTGAGATATCTGTCACCTTGATCTTGTCCCTGATTTTCTTACTCGCCGTAATAGCAATCTTAATCGAATCCTGATTCTGCTCCGGCATACACATCTTTCCAATCGTATCGGAAGATTCCACATATTCTTTGTTGATCAGTTCCACATCATTGATCGTGTAATAATTAGTACCTATCGGATTGTCTATATTTACAACGATCAGCCATAGCACAACAGCTACTGCAACAGACATGATTTTCAGAGGTATATTATCTGTTATTTTTCTCTTCTTCATGCTTCACTCTTCCTTTCAGTAAATGACGAAGTTTGCTGTTGTCTACAATCTGTTTGTTCTGTGCTTTCACAAGAATCTCTCTGAGTCTGGCACTGTTCACTCCCCGAATCAGTCTTCCTCCCTGAGCTACAGATACCTGTCCTGTCTCTTCTGATACAATGATCGTAACAGAATCGGTCTGCTCACTGATTCCAACACCGGCTCTGTGTCTTGTTCCCAGCTGTTTACTCAGCTCCATATTGTCAGACAATGGAAGATAGCACGTTGCTGCTACGATTCTGTTTTCTCTTACAATAACAGCTCCATCGTGAAGGGGTGTATTATGTTCAAATATATTAATGAGAAGCTGACTTGTAAGAATCGCATCCAGATTAATACCAGTTCTGATATAATCGGTCAACAGCTCGTTCTGTTCAATTACGATCAGCGCCCCGGTCTTGACTTCTCCCATATCAAAACATGCCTTTACCAGTTCACTGATTGTTTTATCTGTAAATCGTTCCTTCACTTCTTTACCCGCATCAAACGGTATCAATGAAGCCATGATTCGCTTCTGCCCAAGCTGCTCCAGAACTTTTCTAAGCTCCGGCTGAAAAATAACGATCACGCCAACGATCAGCGTACTCGCCAGATTTGAAAAAATCCAGAGGATCGTATTCATTTTAAAAATATACGCTATCAAAATAAAGAGGAGAACAACCAGTATACCCTTTAACAGTGTATACGCATGGGTATATTTGATCCACACCATAAACTGATATACAAAAAATGCGATCAGTGCAATCTGTATAATATCAATGATCCCGATCTTCGGAAATGCCAGCCTTGATAAGATTTCTATCAGATTTCCTGAAATATTCTGCATACAGTTCTCCTTTCCTTATCATTCTGTGCCAGAGTGATAATTGCCGCTCTTCACTCCATTCTCAGTAACTTAAATTTATAAATTTTAGTAACTGTAAAGCTGCTGAACAGTTACAAATTTTTTAATGACTCTTCCAGTTTCTTTTCAAAGTCAACACTGTCAATATCTTTTTTGTGCTCTACAGGTGCCGCATCTTCTGATGTCTGCACTACTTTCTCCTCACCATGAAAAATAGGATTGGCATAAGACACGATATTATCCTGTGACTGTTTCTCACTTTTTGCAGAATCACCGTTAATTTTCTTTATGCTTCTCTCAGAGGTTGTAACTGTCGCCTTCGGAACAGCTTTCACATAATAGTAGTACTCGTCATCTTCATATTCCAGTCTCTCTGTGCGGGTATAGTCACCGCCAAACACAAAGAATTCCAGCACCAGTCCGACTACTACAGAAATCACAGTATAAATAATCAGTGTGATCACATCAATGCTCACTTCAAAATAAAATCCGCCGGCAAGAACTACCAGAACATATACAACACCTCCCGCAACAATAGCAACTCTCCATGCATAATCAAAAGAGCGGGTACGGATAAGGTTCACCAGTAAAACCACAGCAACAAAAGCAACAACTGTGATCCACATTCCCCAGTTCTGTACAATTCCATCTGCCAGGAGTTTTAATTTGTCAGCCATGACAATATCTGCATTCTCCAGAATCTTATGCTGCACACGTATAAAACGGATAAAATAATATATGATAACACCACAGCCTGCCGGAAGCGCGGAAAATGCACTGCACAGAAGCCCGCTTCCGATAGGAAGGAGTGCAGGAATACCTATGCCAAAAGAAAGCGGGGTAAATACAAGTACCAGATTATTGCCTGCGCTGAATCTCAGGAACAAAATTGTCATAAACAAAATCAGGACCAGCATAAATCCGGCCACTTCTATTCCAACAGCATAACTATGCGCGATCATTAATAAAAATCCGGCAAAAATCATCACTCCGGAAGGTAATATCGAACAGATCAGTGCAAGGATCAGTACAATAAATATATTATTAAGCTGTGTCATATATCCCATGTTCATATTGATCCATGTAAAATAAACAAATGCCAGAACAAAGCGCAAAACAGGCATGATATAAATCTCATACTGACTGTACAAATTCTTTATTTTCTGTTTTAATTCAAGTAATGCTGTCATTTCTTATATCCTCCTGAAACTCCTCGGGCTGAGGATTTTTTCTCTTCGCGGCTGTATATTTTATTCAACTGAGTGAGTTCTTCATAATAATTCTTCACACTCTTCTTTGCCTTGTGGTACTTCACAGTATACTGGATGTATGTCAGAACTGAAAAAAATATCAGTACTACTACATAACCCAGAATTGCCTCCACGCCCACTGAGACAAGGTTCATCTTATGGATATTATCTATCAGATATTCCCCAAAATATGCTGCAATACCGGCCAGAACCAGACAATATCCAATCGTAACCAGAAAAAAGTTCTTAATCATGGCAAGTCCGATATAATCACTTCTATAGTACTTGCTGACCGGAAGATACTTTTTTCCCTCACCCTGTTCATACATAGCAAGTTTGTTCATGATCTTTATCTTCTCTTCATTTAACATAAATTACTCCTTACTGTACGCTTTCCCTTTTATTACATATCCTGATACCTGATGATCACTGTTATTGTATCTATCCGCATTTCACGCTGATCCGTATTGGTATCATTATATAATCATACAGATTAATTGTAACATATCTCATTATGTATGAAAAGCATTTTTTCGGTTAGCAGCCGCTCCATACCAGTAACTTTTGTTACTATTCTCACGCACGTCCTATACAGACTGTAAGAAAATAAATATTTTTTGCGCCTCTTTTCCGAAGGCATCCTGCCATGGCATCTATAGTACTTCCTGTCGTGTATACATCATCTATCACCAGAATATCTTTCCCTCTGATATTCTTTGTTACGAGAAAAGCTTTCTCCAGATTTTTTCTTCTCTGCATGGCATTCAGCTTCTTCTGCGATTTTGTTTTTACAACTTTCTGTACCAGATCCGTATCCACTGGAATCCCTGTATAGCAGCCAAGTCTCTCTGCCAGATATGCAGCCTGATTAAATCCTCTTAAGCGTTCTTTTGACTTATGTATGGGAACCGGCACGATTAGATCCGGCTTCCACTGATTCAGATTTTTCCAGGCATATCGATACATTGCTTTCGCATAAAAATCTCCATATTCCCGGCATCCATAATATTTATATCTGGTAACAGACCTTCTCATTATGCCATCATAAACAAAAATACCTCTTCCCTGGTCAAATATATGTGTATGTTTTTGGCAATCTTTACAGTATTCTCCCTCTTCTATGGGTTTTCCGCATTTGTAACATCTCGGATGTCCAATCGGTCGAAGCTTCTTTTCACATTCAGGACAGATCATCCTTCTCTGATCCTTCAGAATTTTCTGACAGACCGGACAGCATCTCGGGTAAAAAATATCAAGAATTTTTCTCAGCAATCACTTTACTCCTGCTTTTTACTTCTATTTTTCTTTCAATTTTTATTATTTTCTTTTTATCTGTTTTCGTTACCGTTTTTATTTCGCGAAGTCTCTTTCACCTTCATTCTCCATAGTGTCACTCAGCTCTATAATGCGCTCATCCAGCGCACTGTATCGCTTCTGCTGTTTCTCATTGCGGATCATCTCTGCAAAGGTTTCCTCATTTCCCACCACAGTTACACATTTTCTTGCTCTGGTAACAGCAGTATAAAGGAGATTTCTGTTTAACAGCATTTGCGGTCCGGAAAGCAACGGAAGAATCACTGCCGGATATTCAGTTCCCTGGGATTTATGAATTGTAATGGCATACGCAAGTTCCAGTTCTTCTAACTGTTTGAACGAATAAATTGCGAAACGTCCATCCTCAAATTCCACTTCTGCAGTCTCGGCAAATTCATTGATTTCCGTAAGAATCCCGGTATCTCCATTAAATACACCAATACCTTTGTCTATAACAATTCCATATCGCCCCCGAATTTCCCACTCCATCTGGTAATTATTTCTGATCTGCATCACTTTATCACCAGTACGGAACAGACGGTCGCCGACTGCTTTCTCAGGCTTTCCGTCTTCCGGCGGATTCAGATATCTCTGCAGAATCTGATTCAGACGTTCCACACCTAAGAGTCCCTTTCGCATAGGTGTCAGTACCTGTATTTCAAATGGTTTTGCATCTACATATCGTGGCAATTTTTCCTGAATAAGGGCAATCACTACTCTTATGATGATATCTGCATCATATCTCTTCAAAAAAAAGAAATCACGGCTTTTATTATTGATCTGTACTTGCTCCCCTTTATTTATTTTATGGGCATTCACAACAATATCACTCTCAGAAGCCTGACGGAAAATCTTCGTCAGTTCTACCACCGGAAAACGTCCGCTTCGAATAATATCTCTCAGGACATTACCCGGTCCCACACTCGGAAGCTGATTCTCATCTCCTACCAGAATCAGCCTGGTTCCGGTCGTTACTGCAAGAAGCAGCGAGTGCATCAGATGAATATCCACCATGGACATCTCATCAATAATGATCACATCCGCTTCCAGAGGATTCTGCGCGTTTCTTTCAAATTTGGCAGAATGGCCATCCCGTTCCTCCTCCGGCATTCCATTTAATTCCAAAAGACGGTGAATCGTCTGCGCTTCATATCCGGTAGTTTCTGTCATTCTCTTCGCAGCACGTCCGGTAGGTGCAGCCAGTCGAAGTTCAGCTCCCTCACCCTCAAAGAAACGAATGATTGCATTGATCGTTGTTGTTTTACCTGTACCCGGTCCTCCCGTCAAAACAAACAATCCATGACTCGCAGCCTCCGTCACTGCCTTCTTCTGCATCTCATCCAGGACAGTTCCTGTCTCTTTTTCGATCATCAGGATTCTCTTCTGAACAAGCTGCTCATCCTCAGGGCACAAAACATTCAGTTCATTAAGCATACGGGCAGTATTTAATTCCAAATAATAATACTGAGACGGATAAACTATGGTTTCTCCATTCTTTTCTTTAAGCACCAGTTTCCTGTCAATAACCATGTCCATGAGATGCTTCTCCATATAGGACTCGTTAACACCCAGAAGTCTGGCACATCTTGTAAATAGCTGATCCTTTGGAAGGTATGTATGTCCTTCCCCTGAAGCCTGTAGGAGAGTATACAACATTCCACTTCGGATTCTGTAATCTGAATCTGCATGGATTCCGATCCTTGCCGCAATCTCATCCGCAATTTTAAAACCTACTCCTGAAATATCCTCTGCAAGCCTGTATGGATTTTCCTGCAGAACCGTATAGACAGATTCTTTATATTTCTGATAGATCTTTGCGCCCAGATTCAGAGAAATACCATATTTCTGTAAAAAGATCATAGCCTTTCGCATATCTGCTTTCTCAGTTACCTGAGCTGCGATTTCCCTTGCTTTTTTTTCGCTGATTCCCTTAACTTCGGCCAGTCTTTCCGGTTCTTCTTCTACAATACGAAGTGTATCCTGGCCAAACCTGCGTACGATTCTGGCTGCCAGTGCAGCTCCGATTCCCTTAATGGCTCCCGATCCCAGATACCTCTCTATGGCATATGTATCTTCCGGCATTTTCTCTACAAAAGAACTGATCTGAAACTGTTTTCCATAGACCGGATGATGCGTGTATACTCCTGTTGCCTCAATCGTGGCTCCCTGTGTAATTGTCGGGAAACTGCCCACACAGGTCAGTTCTTCCTCTTTTTTTGTATCTTTTAATACCATAACGGTATATCCGTTATCTTCATTTCTGAAAATAACATGATCTATGTATCCTGTAACAGTCTCGCTCATGTATTCCTCCTGGTTTCTTCCGAGTCATCTGTTTCCTACCTAAAGATACTGGAATAAAAGTCTTTTAATCCCTTGGTATCTAAAAAATAACATGTAACGCAAAAAGGCACTGCATATGCAGTACCTCCTGCTTTATCCATCAAATCGTGCCATTACCTCTGCATATTTTCCGGTCCCTACCGCAACTACGCTCATTGCATCCTGTACTGTCAGAGTGCTCACTCCTGTTCTCTGTTCAATCAGAGAATCCATACCATGAAGAAGTGCACCACCACCGGTAAGTACAATTCCTCTGTCCACAATATCAGCAGCCAGTTCCGGCGGAGTCTTCTCCAGAACACCATGGACGGTCTCAACAATCTGTCCTGTGGCATCCTTTAACGCCACACGTATCTCTTCAGAAGTAAGTGTCACCGTCTTTGGCAGACCTGTGATCACATTTCGTCCTTTTACTTCCATGGTTCTCGGATTCGATTCCTCAATAGCAGTTCCGATCTGAATCTTAATCTTCTCTGCCATATCTTCTCCGATAAAAAGGCCATGATTCTTTCTCACATAATTTAAGATAGCCTGATTAAAAGTATCTCCGGCAACCTTTACGGAGGCAGAAACTACAACTCCCGCCAGAGAAATAACCGCAATATCTGATGTTCCTGCTCCAATATCCACAATCAGATTGCCAAATGGCTTCGTCACATCAACTCCGGCTCCGATTGCCGCTGCAATAGGCTCCTCCACCATGTAAACATCCCTGGCTCCGGCCTGATAAGTTGCCTCCTCTACAGCCTTTCTCTCAATCTCTGTAATTCCACTTGGAACACAGATCGTGATCCTTGGCTTACGAAAGGCTCTTCTGCCTATCGCCCTGGATATAAAATATTTCAGCATTTTCTCTGTAACTGTATAATCAACGATCACACCCTGCCTGATTGGACGGATAATCTCCATATCTGAAGTAATACGTCCCTCCATCATACGGGCTTCTTCACCGATTGCTCTTATTTTTTCTGTATTTTTATCATAAACTACGATCGAAGGTTCGTTTAATACAAGTCCTTTTCCCGTAGAATAGGCCAGACTGTTTCTGGTTCCCAGGTCAATTCCAATATCACTTGCCGGCATGGAAATCCCCTTTCTTAATTTTTATCTATGGTTGATTTTAATATTCTCAATCTGCTTCCGCTACTTGCTCATAACCGAATAACTGCTCTGCAGTTTATTCGATTAAATCGCTTCTATTATATACAACTTCCAGCCAAAAGAAAAGCCCTGCTTAATTTTCCAGATATTTTTTTACATATTTTCCCGTATAGGAAACCGGTGACTGTGCAACTTCTTCCGGAGTTCCCTGTGCTACTACAGTTCCACCCTTGTCCCCACCTTCCGGGCCAATGTCGATAATGTAATCTGCTGTTTTAATCACATCCAGATTGTGTTCAATAACAACTACCGTATTACCGCCTTCAGATAATCTCTTCAGAATCTCCACCAGTTTATGCACATCCGCAAAATGAAGTCCCGTCGTTGGCTCATCCAGAATATAGATTGTCTTTCCGGTGCTTCGCTTACTCAGTTCCGCAGCAAGTTTGATTCTCTGTGCCTCTCCTCCGGAAAGTTCTGTAGAAGGCTGTCCCAGACGAATATAGGAAAGCCCGACATCATACAGTGTCTGTATCTTTCTTTTAATAGAAGGAACATTTTCAAAAAATGTCAATGCTTCCTCTACAGTCATATTCAGTACATCATAAATGCTCTTATCTTTGTATTTTACTTCCAGAGTTTCTCTGTTGTATCTCTTACCTTTGCAGACTTCACAAGGCACATACACATCCGGAAGGAAATGCATTTCTATCTTGATGATACCATCGCCGCTGCATGCCTCGCATCTGCCACCCTTTACGTTAAAGCTGAAACGGCCTTTCTTATATCCTTTTGCTTTGGCGTCTGCTGTTGCGGCAAAGAGATCACGAATCTGATCGAACACACCTGTATAAGTCGCAGGGTTTGAACGCGGTGTACGTCCGATCGGCGACTGGTCAATATTGATCACTTTATCCAACTGGTCTACTCCCAGAATATCCTTATGCTTACCCGGAATCACTCTGGCGCGGTTCAGATCTCTTGCCAGATGCTTATACAGAATCTCATTGATAAGTGAACTCTTACCAGATCCTGAAACACCTGTGATACAGGTCATAATCCCCAGTGGGATCTTCACATCAATATTCTTAAGATTATTCTCTGCTGCCCCCTTGATTGTAAGGAATCCTGTCGGTTTACGTCTCTCCGTTGGTACCGGAATCTTTAACTTTCCGCTCAGGTAAGCTCCTGTGATAGAATTCTCATTCTTCATCAGGTCCTCTGCTGTTCCCATGGCAACCAGTTGTCCACCATGTTCTCCCGCTCCCGGACCGATATCCACAATACAGTCCGCCGCGCGCATGGTATCCTCGTCATGTTCCACAACGATCAGACTGTTTCCAAGATCTCTCAGTTTCATCAGGGAACTTAACAATCTGTCATTATCTCTCTGATGAAGACCGATACTTGGCTCATCTAAAATATATGCAACTCCGACCAGACCGGAACCAATCTGCGTAGCCAGACGGATTCTCTGCGCCTCTCCTCCGGAAAGTGTGCCCGTCGCACGTCCAAGTGAAAGATAATCCAATCCTACGTCTGACAGGAAGCTTACCCTGGCTTTAATTTCTTTCAGAATCTGTTTTCCGATCAGTAACTGCTGGCTTGAAAGCTGCATGTCAGCCAGAAAAGCTTTCAGTTTCTCTATAGAAAGATTCGTGATCTCATAAATATTCTTGTCTGCAACAGTTACAGCCAGAGATTCTTTCTTCAGTCGCTGGCCTTTACAGGTTTTACATGGAGTAATGCGCATAAAAGACTCATATTCCTGTTTCATAGTGTCAGAACCAGTCTCTCTGTATCGCTGCTCCACATTTCGGATCAGTCCCGGGAAAGCTACGTCGTAAACGCCCTCTCCGCGCTGACCTTTATAATAAACCTTAACAGAATGTCCATTCGTTCCATTAATCAGAATATTCTTTATCTTCTCCGGATAATCCTCGAATGGTGTCGCAAGACTGAAATCATACTCTCTGGAAAGCGCATCCAGAATTGCTCTGGAAAAACTTCCCTCACTTGTGCAGGATTGCCATCCTGTCACCACGATCGCGCCTTCCAGGATACTCAGCGATTTATCCGGGATCATCAGATCAATGTCAAATTCCATCTTATATCCGAGTCCCAGACAGTCCGGGCAGGCGCCAAATGGATTATTGAATGAGAAGCTTCTCGGCTCGATCTCATCTATGCTCACACCACAATCCGGACAGGAAAAGCTCTGGCTGAAATTATGAATATTTCCATCCATGGTATCTACCATGAGAAGCCCATCCGCCAGATCAAGTACTGTCTCGATGGAATCAGAAAGTCTCTTCTCAATTCCTGGTTTCACGATCAGACGATCAACCACAATCTCAATATTGTGTTTGATATTCTTATCCAGACTGATCTCCTCGGAGAGTTCGTACATATTTCCATCAATCTGCACACGGACATAGCCACTTCTCTTCGCATGTTCAAGAAGCTTGGCATGAGTTCCCTTGCGACCTCTTACTACAGGAGCCAGCAGCTGAATCTTTGTTCTCTCCGGAAAAGACATGATGCTGTCTACCATCTGATCAACTGTCTGTTTCTTAATCTCTCTGCCGCATTTCGGACAGTGTGGGATTCCGACTCTCGCATACAGCAGTCGGAAATAATCATAAATTTCCGTTACAGTTCCTACTGTGGAACGTGGATTGCGGTTGGTAGATTTCTGATCGATTGAAATCGCAGGCGGCAGTCCTTCGATACTCTCCACATCCGGTTTCTCCATCTGTCCAAGGAACTGCCTTGCATAAGAAGACAGTGATTCCATATATCGTCTCTGTCCTTCTGCATAAATCGTATCAAAAGCCAGCGATGACTTTCCAGACCCGCTTAATCCTGTAAATACTACAAACCTGTCTCTCGGAATATCCACACTTAAATTCTTAAGATTATTAACATTTGCTCCTCTGATTCTGATAAATTGTTTCTTCGTCGTATCCGCAGCCATCGTCTGCCTCCCGTTTCTTCTATATATAAATACATTTTCTCATTGCCAGATCACAATGTAGCTCTCGCACTCTTCATAAGATCAGCTTTTATTGTGTACAATTCTCCAACTGCTTATTGCTCTTCGCAACCCCCGCAGGGGACTTACTTGATTTGGTTAAATCTGCACTCAGTATAGCGCAGGAACATGTGTTCGTCAAGGCGTTTAAAGTAAAAAATCAGCCATAACAGAATTACTCACATGAATTCCCTCTCTGCTCAGGAATATTCTTCCATCTTTCTCCAACAGTAGCCCCATAGCTTCATATTTCTTTAGTACATCACCATATACAGTCTCTATCGCACAGCCAAATTTCTGCCTGAAATCAGTTTTCGCAATTCCCTTTGTCATGCGGAGTCCAAGAAACATAAATTCTGCCATTTCATCCTCTCTGGTAAGAACTGGTTCTCTTTCTCTGATCAATTCCGGGGAGGAACTGTTTTCCAGATATTTCTTCATATCTGCCGTATTGGCAAAACGGTCTTTTCCATAAAGAGAAGAGGCCCCAAGGCCGAATCCCAGATAATCCCGCCTGGTCCAGTAACCCACATTATGCCTGCAGCATCTGCCTTCTTTTGCATAATTGGAAATTTCATACTGTTCATAGCCATATTCTTTCAGAATGCGGGAAGTTGCCTCATACATATTGTATTCCGTATCTTCATCAGGCAGATTCAACTGTCGCGAAGCAAAAGGTGTCCCCTCTTCAATGATCAGGCTATATGCAGAGATATGCTCCGGCTTCAGTTCTGCAACTATTCGCAGATTATTGCACCATTTTTCATAAGTCTGGTCCGGAATTGCGCTCATAAGGTCAATATTTATATTCTCAAAACCTGCAGTTCTTGCACATTTACAGGTTTCCAGAAACTGCTCGTAATTATGAATCCTTCCAAGAATTTTCAGCTCCCGGTCATCTGGGGACTGCAAACCGATACTCAGACGGTTGATGCCAAATGTTCTGTACGCCTGAAGTTTCTTCTGATCTGCAGTTCCCGGATTTACTTCAATCGTAATCTCTGCATCATTTTCTACCAAAAAATTCTTTCTTGTTTTATTCAGGATTTCTCCAATGAATCTCTCATCCAAAACAGAAGGAGTGCCCCCTCCAATAAATATAGAGGATACACTCCTTCCTTTACCTTCCTTTACTGCATCGATTTCCGCAAGCAGAGCCTGTACATATTCTGCCTGTTCTTTCGGACATGACGGACCTGAAAGGAAGTCACAGTAATCGCATTTTTTTACACAAAATGGAATGTGGATGTAGATTTCCATAGAAGAACCCGTTGCGTTCTCTATTTCCATTTCACTCTCCTGCTATCATATATACGCTTCAAACGCCACTATCTCGGGATTTTGGCATTCTCATGCCAAAACACCTCGCGGGATAGTGGCGTGTGAATAGTAACTGAACAGTAACTCTTTTCTTATTCTTCACTATCCACTGCACTGTTATCTTCCGTATTACTATCTGTTGATGCGTCTGTGCCACCGTCTGTACTTGTGTCTGTATTTGTATTATTTCCACTGTCCGAAATTTCAGAAGCGGAAACGCCAGTCGTACTCTGGTCTGCCAGATAATTATTTACCATCGTCAGATTCCCATTTGTGACAACAGCTGCTGAATCCACCTGATCAGGTGCAGGTGTAGGAGTTGCCTCCACCGGCGCTACACTGATCTGAATCACCTGCGAGGATGCTTCATCTACTGTTTTCTCTTTTCCACAGCCAGAAGTCAAAACGCTCAACAATATCATACATAGTATTGCTATTTTCTTCTTATTTATTTTCATAAATATATCAACTCTCTGTCAATATTTACTTGTCATCAAGTTTCAATACGCTCATAAACGCTTTCTGCGGAATCTCCACATTACCTACCTGGCGCATACGTTTCTTACCTTCCTTCTGTTTCTCCAGAAGTTTCTTCTTACGGGAAATATCACCGCCGTAACACTTGGCAAGTACGTCCTTACGCATAGCTCTTACAGTTTCTCTCGCGATAATCTTGCTTCCAATCGCAGCCTGAATCGGAATTTCAAAGAGCTGACGCGGAATCTCTTCTTTCAGCTTCTCGCACATCTTACGGCCACGTTCGTAAGCAGTATCTGCATGTACGATAAAGGAAAGAGCATCCACTTCTTCTTTATTTACCAGGATATCCAGTTTCACAAGTTCACTGCGCTCATATCCACAGAGTTCATAGTCCAGAGAAGCATAACCTCTGGAACGAGATTTCAGCGCATCAAAGAAATCATAGATAATCTCATTTAATGGCATTTTATATTTCAGAAGCGCACGTGTTTCTTCCATATAATCCATTCCCAGATACTGACCTCTTCTCTCCTGGCAAAGATCCATGATTGCTCCGATAAATTCGGTAGTTACCATGATCTCAGCATTTACCATTGGCTCTTCCATATATTCGATTTCTGACGGATCCGGCAGGTTGCTTGGATTGGTCAGGTTAATGACTTCGCCGTTTGTCTTGTGAACTTTATAAATAACACCCGGTGCTGTAGTTACAAGGTCAAGATTGTATTCTCTTTCCAGACGTTCCTGGATGATCTCCAGATGGAGAAGTCCAAGGAAACCACAACGGAAACCAAATCCAAGGGCGATTGATGTCTCCGGCTCATAGAAAAGGGAAGCATCATTAAGCTGTAATTTCTCAAGTGCATCTCTCAAGTCACCATATTTCGCACCATCTGCCGGATATAAACCGCAGTATACCATCGGGTTTACTTTCTTATATCCCGGAAGTGCTTCGTCACACGGTCTTTCCTTGTCTGTAACTGTATCACCTACGCGGGTATCGCCGAGGTTCTTGATACTGGCTGTAATATATCCTACCATACCTGCGGTAAGTTCCTCACATGGAATAAACTGTCCTGCGCCAAAATATCCTACTTCTACAACTTCTGTAGTAAATCCGGTAGCCATCATCTGAATCTGAGTGCCCTTTTTTACACGTCCGTCCATCACACGGCAGAACACGATAACTCCTTTATATGCGTCATAAATAGAGTCAAAGATCAGCGCCTTCAGCGGTGCATCTACATCGCCATGTGGTGCAGGGATCTTTGTCACGATCTGCTCAAGAACTTCCTCTACGTTAAGTCCTGTTTTTGCAGAAATTCTCGGTGCATCATGAGCTTCAAGTCCAATAACGTCCTCAATCTCGTTTACTACACGATCCGGCTCTGCACTTGGCAGGTCGATTTTATTGATGACCGGAAGTACATCCAGGTCATGGTCAAGTGCAAGATATACGTTTGCAAGTGTCTGCGCTTCAATTCCCTGTGCAGCATCTACTACCAGAATCGCACCATCGCAGGCTGCGAGGCTTCGGGAAACTTCATAGTTGAAATCGACATGTCCCGGGGTGTCGATAAGGTTGAAGATATATTCTTCGCCATCTTTGGCTTTATAAACAATACGCACTGCCTGAGATTTGATCGTGATTCCACGCTCTCTCTCAAGTTCCATATTATCAAGTACCTGTGACTGCATTTCACGCTCTGTCAATGTACCAGTCATTTCGATGATTCGGTCGGCAAGAGTTGATTTGCCATGGTCTATATGTGCAATAATACAGAAATTTCTGATTTTGCTCTGATCTATCATTCAGGAATTCCCTCCTAAGTTCTTTTCATAGTTGTTAGTTTGCTAATTTTGTATTATAGCATACGTTTCTGTTGCTTGTCACGTATTTATGGGAAAATGCGGTTTTAAAAGATTCCAGCTTGAGTAAGCATATCTTTTATGATAAAATTTCATACAGTCAGATTAGAACGTGATAGGGATAGTCTGGTGGTTGTACCTTTCCGGAGAAAGGGGGTAATGCCAATGAATACTATGGAAGTATTGACACTTTTATTGGTTATCTTCACGGCATTGACCTATCTGGATAACCACCGCAAGTAAAAAGGCTATTCCCTACCGCAAATAGGGGATAGCCTCTGTCTCTTGTAACTTTTTGAAATAACTTGATTTCCGAAAGGCAATCATTAGACACCGCAATATCTCTTGATTCTTTCTAACCTGATTATAAACCAGACACTTGTATATTGCAAGTGGAAAGTTTAGGACTGGGGATGCTTCGGCATCCCTTCTTTATACTCAGATATAATTTTCATCCCTGCAAAACTTTATTCAGAATATCCGCAAATGGTTCCATGGCATTTTTTACTTCCTGGATGGTATTAGTCTGAGCCCCGGCTTCTAACAAGATGGAACGCGGGCGAAGGTGGAGATTGTAGCGGTAGCCTGCAAGATAGATTCCGCGGTAAAATTCCGGATAGTATTGAGCAGCCTGGTATTCTAACTGGAAAGAGAATGCCAGATTTTGCTGTATGTAGGGATTTGGCAGATAGTCCAGAGAACCTTTTTCTATTGTATAGCTCAGACCATTGTAAAACAGAATCTGAGCCGTCGGCTTTCCGTTGATTTCCGTTACGAGATGCCGGTCTTCGGGGACACCATCTCTGTGAAGGTCAATGATCACCTGTATGTCCGGGTTTTCCTGCAAGTATGGTTCCAGATAATCCCGGGCATAGTCATAGGCTGAACTGCGGTCTAATTCACCGGATGCCATGTCAAACTGTTCTTTCAGATGAACTACCTTATAGCCATAATTTTCTGTGAGAAGCTGTGTCAGGTAATCTCCCACACCTACGATCGTATCTGCTTCCTCCCCTTCTCTGGAATCCGCAAATGTTTCCTGCGAATGGCTGTGATAGATAAGGATCTGTGGGGATTCGGTGTCTTTGGAGATTTTAAAGTCCTGATTCAGAAAGTCTTCTGCGCTAATCTGTACGGCATCTGCTTCTGTATTAGAATCTACTATATAAAATTGTCCCAGCAGATAATCATAGTCTGCAAGTTTCGCCGGGGACAGGTCAATTACAGGATGAGGAACTACTGCTGCTGCTATTGTTTCTGTAGTATCGTGGACATCCGGTTCATTGGTGATTACCGGCTCTGGTGATTCTTTTGATTCTGACTTTTTTTCCTGAATATGCGTTTCATCTGTCACATTTTCCTTTGGTATATCTTCTGGTACAGGCGTAGCTTCTGCTGATTTATTTTCTTTTTCTGACTTCTTATTCTTTTTTGCTAAAGCTTCCGCTTCTTTTTCTCCCTCAGACGGATTCTGCGATTCTTCTGTCATCAAAGAATGGGGTTCTTCCTTGGCTTCCATCTGTTCAGACTTCGCACGTTCACCCAGATATTTTCCATTTTCTCCTGCGATTTTTTCATAGGTTTCCTGATCTTCGTAGGAATGTACCTGAGTCTTTTTTTCCAGAAAGCGGTACAGGGGCAGATGCCTGTACACATTTTCTCCTGTAAAAAGTGCCCCCGGCAGCATCGCCAGAGTGGCAAAAAAGCACATGCTCAGCACAACGCAGAACGCTTTCTGAAAATTTGTCACATGGATCACCTCTTGAATTATCCTATGACCCGATCTTTTTGTTTATACACTTATTCTCACTCTGATATTTCCTCAAATGCCATATTCAGCCCCTCCGAAATCGTAAAGCTTAAATATTTCACCGTCTCATCCACATCTTTGGGCGTTACAAACATTGTATGAAGATGTGGTGCAATCATCTCTTCCAGAAATTCTTTCTGTTCTGTCTCTTCCAGTGTATCCAACAGATGCGCCATGGAGTCATGGACAATGGTGGCTGCATCTACTACTGTGGGAACTCCGATACCAATTACTTTCACCTGAAGATTTTCTTCTGTAAGACCTACCCTGTGATTGCCTACTCCTGATCCCGGATTGATGCCCGTATCTGTAATCTGAATGGTTCGATTGAGACGCCTGGTACTTCTGGCCGCCAGCGCATCGATTGCAATCACTACATCCGGTTTCGTTTCTGCCACGATTCCCTGTATGATCTCGGATGTCTCCATTCCTGTCTGCGCCATGACTCCCGGAATGATTCCACTGGTGCGGTGCATCCTCTCCTTTCCGAGACTCTGCAAGCCGTATTCCCGGATTATATGCCGGGTTATATTAAGATTCTCTACCACATGAGGGCCAAGGGAATCTGCAGTGATTGCAGAATTTCCGAGGCCCACTACCAGAATCGACCGCTCCCGCTCCAGATTTATCAGCTTTTGCAGATGTCTGGCAATCTCTGCTGAAATTTCTCTGTGGTAATCCTCATCATGGACAGAAAGCCCCGGTGCTTCTATGGTAATATAATTTCCCTGTGGACGCCCCATCGTCCGGGCGCCGTTTTCTGTGGTGATTTTTACTACAGTCGTGCGGATATCTTTTTCTTCATTATAATCTTCTGTAACTTCCACACCGCGTACTTCTACATTTTCCTCAGTAAATCGTTCCGTTGCTTCAAGTGCCAGATCTGTTCTTATTCCATGACTTCCAAGCATTCTTCTTTCCTCCCTTATCTTCGTCAGCCTGCATTATGACTTTATTATCAGACAGATTTTCGCAGTCCTCTTCCACTCTTACTTTCTATCTATTTTTAGCTTTTTTTATAGAAATATGTATTGACAAGAAAGAATATTTGGGGTAGTATATATAAGCATGTTCATAGAAGCGCCCGTGTCTGTTTCTATGACAGGAGTATAATAATTTTTTATTGAATTAAATTGGAGGTGTACGAATTGGCTAATATTAAATCTGCTAAGAAAAGAATTTTAGTAAACAGAACAAAAGCAGCTAGAAACAAATCTATCAAATCCGCAGTTAAGACTTCTATCAAGAAAGTTGAAGCAGCAGTAGCAAGCAAAGATAAAGCAGCTGCAGAAGTAGCATTAAAAGATGCTGTTTCCACAATCAGCAAAGCTACATCTAAAGGTGTTTATCATAAAAACAACTGTGCAAGAAAAGTTGCTCGTTTAGCTAAAGCTGTTAACAGCATTGACTAATCATATATTTGAATTTTTAATTATAAGCTTATAATTAAAAGGACAGCCATCACCGTCATGTGGCTGTCTTTTTTGTTTGTCTTTTTTAATTTGCAGTACTTACTTTACTGCTATATTTAATAATCAGAAGCTCAACACTCAGTTTATCTTCCAGACGTCCTGTCTTTACCGATTCCTCAGCATCCACGAAATCCTCTACCGCCTGCTCCAGTTCGGATATGGTATACGCTCTGGCGCATGTTGAGATATTTCGCACAACAAAGCTGGGTACCCCAAGCTTTGAGGCAATTTCTGTCTGGGCAAGTCCTGCTGCCGCAAACTGTTTTGCCTGAAGTAACTGACGGTACTGTTTTGCAAGCAAAAACAGGATTCTCATTGGCGGCTCTTTCAATGTCAGCAAATCATAATAAAGATCCAATGCACGCTTCTGATTCTTCTCGGTTACAGCGCGTACCATATCAAAAATTCTGTTCGTTGTCTGAGTAGTGCAGATTTCCTCGATATCTTCTGCTGTTACTATGTCCCGTCCTTCAGTATAACTGATCAGCTTCTCTAACTCCATTCTGAGATTTCCCATGTCTGTTCCTGTCTTGGTGAGAAGAAGTTCCATATCTCTCTGTGTGATCTTCTTTCCTGCTTTTCCAAGTAGTCCTGCCGCCCAGCGCATCAGTGTTTTCTCATCCTGTCTGGCAAATTCTGCGATCGTTCCGCACGCCTTTACAGCTTTATACATACGGTTTCGCTTATCTACTTCAGATTCTGCAAAAACCAGACACAGGTAGTCTGGCAGCTCTTTCATATAATCCGCCAGCTCCTCGCATTTATTCTTAAAAAATCCCGTATCTTCCAGCAGGATTACTCTGCGGTCCGCAAAAAACGGCATGGTTTCGCAAAGATCGATCAGCTGTTTGATGTCAACACCTTTTCCCTCATAATGACTGAAATTCATGGTATCCCCATCCGTATTTAACGCCTTTATGAGATTCTGTTTATATTGCTGCTTCAGATATGCCTCTTCTCCATAGAGCAGATACGCCTGTTTGAAATTTCCTGATTTAATGTCTGCCTGTATATTTTTCAATTCTCTACTCCTGATCTTATTTTATGTTACTGCTCATTCCACGCTTCACAAGATGATGATATATAAGCAATAGACTATTCTATTCCTCTTACAGAAAATAATTATGTTAGTAAGTACTATTATATGATATCAGGGTCAAAAGGTCAAAAAGTCGTTCGTGCTTGCACGATAAG
>ERZ773200.1497-NODE-1497-length-19571-cov-3.008250_pt1 | contig 19571 bp, 17 predicted proteins | sample MGYA00581008_ERZ773200 | MGnify/ENA primary metagenome ERZ773200 (study PRJEB29015, sample SAMEA2737770) | human gut metagenome | biome: human gut; feature: human-associated habitat; material: faeces | place: China | collected 2012 ... | reverse complement strand
AACATACTGGAAAAGCGCCAACGGTTGCAAATGGGATTTCTAAGCGATACTCCCTGCGCCGCGGCACGGCGGCGAAGCAAATACCGTATCCTGTAATGCTTCCCATTCTTTAATCGTGTAGGTGTGCAGCGCCAGGGCATGCACCGTATTCGACAGCTCCTCGGTTAGCGTGCCGTAGATCATACGGTGGCGATTGAGGAAACGCTCGCCAGTGAAGCGATCGCTCACTAACACCACTTTAAAATGACTTTCAGAGCCCGCAGGGACGTTGTGACGATAACTTTCATCCACGACTTCGAGATACATCGGGTCGAACGCTGCTCTAAGTTTTGCTTCGATCTGTTCACGTATCATCATGAATTTTCTCCTCCGACAACGCTGAGATGCCGCCACTCCATTTAAATGTTAGCCGCTTTTACCGCTTCCATTAGGAGAAAACAACAAAAAATTAGCATTGTTCTGATATTTTCATTCAAAAGTATCACGTTTACTGGCTCTGGTCGCCAGATCCGTCGGGGAACGAGCCATTAACCGTGGCGGGACGCTCAGAAAACCGCCAGCACGATGGATTTACACGCGTTGCCACTTCCCCTTGCCGTTGGCAATGCTATGATGGCGGTAATTTTCCTTATAACAACACCATGCGTTGAGACCTGAACATGCTTAAGAAGATTCTTTTCCCGTTGGTCGCCATGTTTATGCTGGCAGGATGCGCCACGCCGCCGACCACCATTGAAGTATCGCCGAAAATCACGCTGCCGCAGCAGGATCCAAGCCTGATGGGCGTGACCGTCAGCATCAACGGCGCCGATCAGCGTCCGGACCAGGCGCTGGCGAAAGTGACGCGTGACAATCAGCTGGTCACTCTCACCGCCTCCCGCGATCTGCGCTTCCTGCTGCAGGAAGTGCTGGAGAAACAGATGACGTCTCGCGGCTACATGATTGGCCCAAACGGCGCGGTCGATCTGCAGATCATCGTCAACAAACTCTATGCTGACGTCTCTCAGGGTAACGTGCGCTATAACATCGCCACCAAAGCCGATATCGCCATCATCGCCACCGCGGCAAACGGCACGAAAATGACCAAAAACTACCGCGCCAGCTACTCCGTTGAAGGCGCCTTCCAGGCCTCGAACAAAAACATCGCTGATGCCGTCAACAGCGTCCTGACCGATACCATCGCCGATATGGCGCAGGACACCAGCATCCACGATTTCATCAAGCAAAACGCGCGTTAATGCTATCGCGAACCCGGCCTCCGCCGGGTTCGTGCTTTATGCTATGTCCAGTCATTACTTACGCATTTTTCAGCAGCCGAAATCAGCCATTTTGCTGATCCTTGGCTTCGCCTCCGGTCTGCCGCTGGCTCTCACCTCCGGTACCCTGCAGGCCTGGATGACGGTGGAAAATATCGATCTGAAAACGATCGGTTTTTTCTCGCTCGTCGGCCAGGCCTATGTCTTTAAATTCCTCTGGTCCCCGCTGATGGACCGCTACACGCCGCCGTTTCTTGGGCGTCGTCGCGGCTGGCTGTTGACCACCCAGGTATTACTCCTGCTGGCGATCGCGGCGATGGGCTTTCTTGAGCCGGTCACCCAATTACGCTGGATGGCGGCGCTGGCGGTGGTGATCGCCTTCTGCTCGGCGTCGCAGGATATTGTATTCGACGCCTGGAAAACCGACGTGTTGCCAGCAGAAGAGCGTGGCGCCGGCGCCGCGATCAGCGTGCTGGGCTATCGCCTGGGGATGCTGGTCTCCGGTGGACTGGCCCTGTGGCTTGCCGACCGCTATCTCGGCTGGCAGGGGATGTACTGGCTGATGGCGGCGCTGCTGGTGCCCTGCATTATCGCCACGCTGCTGGCGCCCGAACCGAGCGACGTTATCCCGGTTCCCAGATCGCTCGAGCAGGCGGTAGCCGAACCGCTGCGCGATTTTTTCGGCCGCAACAACGCCTGGCTGATTCTGCTGCTCATCGTCCTTTATAAGCTTGGCGATGCGTTTGCCATGAGCCTGACCACCACCTTCCTGATCCGCGGCGTGGGATTTGACGCTGGCGAAGTGGGAATGGTGAACAAAACCTTAGGCCTGTTCGCCACCATTCTCGGCGCCCTGTACGGAGGCGTCCTGATGCAGCGGCTGACGCTGTTTCGGGCACTGCTCATTTTCGGTTTGCTGCAGGGGGTCTCTAACGCCGGCTACTGGCTGCTGTCGATTACCGATAAGCACCTCTATTCCATGGCGACCGCGGTATTCTTTGAAAACCTGTGCGGGGGAATGGGGACGGCGGCATTTGTCGCGCTGCTGATGACGCTATGCAATAAGTCGTTCTCCGCCACCCAGTTCGCGCTGCTCTCGGCGCTCTCTGCGGTCGGTCGCGTATACGTTGGGCCGATTGCCGGCTGGTTTGTCGAGGCTCACGGCTGGTCGACCTTCTATCTCTTCTCTGTCGTTGCGGCGGTGCCGGGGATTGCCCTATTGCTGCTGTGCCGGCAAACGCTTGAGCATACCCAACGCACCGCAAGCTTTATGCCGCGTAGTGAGTTCCCGCAGGCCTATGCGCTGGCGCTGGGGATCCTGACTCTGGGCTGCCTGCTGCTCGCGGTGTGGCTGGCGCTGCTGATCCTCAACGCGCTGGATTATACGTCGTTCTCCTTCCTGTCCGGCCTGCTGGAGGTTGCCGCGCTCACCGCCGTCGGCGGGATTTTGTTCGGCGGCCTGCTTGACTATCTGGCGCTGCGTAAAACCCGCCTGATTTAAGGATCCAGCATCATTATTAGCCGTTGTAATTACGAAACGTAATTATAACGGCTTATTAACGCTTTTATATTGTCCGCCGCGCTATTTGTTGTTTTGTGCGTTTTTGATTTCTGGAAATTATTGACAGTTTTCGTTCGATTCTTTAAATAATTTAACCGATTCAGCTCCGGGGATTTTATTTTTCGTTTTCACAATGTCTTTTATTTGATAATTAAATGTTAAACAATTGTTCTAATTTATGGGTAGTTATGCCCATTAGCCGCTAAGCACTCCTTTTCTTATCCCTTTCGTTATCAATCCCGCGAAAATCAGGCTTTGCAAGCGATTAAGTAACACTACGTTACATATGTGACAAACCAAGCAGAAGCCGCTAACACAGAACTGACAGAGATCCAATCATGTTTACAGTAATGCAACCTTACCGTAAAATGCCCATACACTTTAAACGCCACCAGATCCCGTGGAATTGAGGTCGTTCAATGAGACTCAGGAAATACAATAAAAGTTTGGGATGGATGTCATTAATCGCAGGTACTGTATTACTCAGTGGTTGTGATTCTGCACTCCTTGACCCAAAAGGACAGATTGGACTGGAGCAACGCTCTTTGATTCTGACGGCCTTCGGCCTGATGATGATTGTCGTTATTCCCGCCGTCTTGATGGCAGTAGGATTTGCCTGGAAGTATCGCGCGAGCAATAAAGATGCGAAGTATAGCCCGAACTGGTCACACTCCAACAAAGTGGAAGCTGTGGTCTGGACGGTACCTATTCTGATCATCCTGTTCCTGGCCGTTCTGACCTGGAAAACCACTCACGCACTGGAGCCAAGCAAACCGCTTGTCCATGACGAGAAGCCAATCACCATCGAAGTCGTATCGATGGACTGGAAATGGTTCTTTATCTATCCGGAACAGGGTATTGCTACCGTTAACGAAATCGCCTTCCCGGCGAACGTACCGGTACACTTCAAAGTGACCTCTAACTCGGTGATGAACTCGTTCTTTATTCCGCGCTTAGGTAGCCAGATTTATGCAATGGCCGGTATGCAGACTCAGCTGCACCTCATTGCTGACGAAGCTGGTACTTATGACGGTATCTCCGCTAGCTACAGTGGCCCGGGCTTCTCAGGTATGAAGTTCAAAGCGATTGCCACCCCGGATCGGGCGACTTTCGATCAGTGGGTTGCAAAAGCGAAACAGTCTCCGAACTCCATGGACTCCATGGCCGCGTTCGAGAAAGTGGCTGTGCCTAGCGAATACAACAAAGTGGAATATTTCTCTAACGTGAAACCGGATCTGTTCAAAGATGTTGTGAACAAATTCATGTCTCACGAGAGCATGAACATGTCTAAACCTGAAGGCGAGCACGCTGCTCACGACGGGATGGAAGGCATGGACATGAGCCACGCGGAAACCGCTCACTAAGGGGCCGAGGAAGAAAACGATGTTCGGAAAACTTACACTGGATGCAGTGCCCTACCATGAACCGATTATTATGGTTACGGTGGCTGCAATTATCATTGGTGGCGCGGCCTTAGTTGGCCTGATCACTTACTTCGGTAAGTGGTCCTACCTATGGAACGAGTGGCTGACTTCTGTCGACCACAAACGTCTCGGTATCATGTACGTTATCGTGGCAATCGTCATGCTGCTGCGTGGCTTTGCTGACGCCATCATGATGCGTAGCCAGCAGGTGCTGGCTTCGGCCGGGGAAGCCGGCTTCCTGCCGCCTCATCACTACGATCAGATCTTTACCGCCCACGGCGTTATCATGATCTTCTTCGTGGCGATGCCGTTTGTTATCGGTCTGATGAACCTGGTGGTTCCGCTTCAGCTCGGCGCGCGCGACGTAGCCTTCCCGTTCCTCAACAACCTGAGCTTCTGGTTCACCGTTGTGGGCGTGATTCTGGTTAACCTGTCTCTGGGCGTTGGTGAGTTCGCGCAGACCGGTTGGCTGGCCTATCCGCCGCTGTCGGGAATTGAGTACAGTCCTGGCGTAGGGGTTGATTACTGGATTTGGGCGCTGCAGCTCTCCGGTATCGGTACTACCCTGACCGGTATTAACTTCTTCGTGACCATTATCAAGATGCGTGCCCCTGGCATGACCATGTTCAAGATGCCAGTATTTACCTGGGCATCTCTGTGCGCCAACGTCCTGATTATCGCGTCGTTCCCAATTCTGACCGTCACCATCGCGCTGCTGACCCTGGATCGTTACCTGGGCACCCATTTCTTTACCAACGATATGGGTGGCAACATGATGATGTACATCAACCTGATTTGGGCCTGGGGCCACCCGGAAGTTTACATCCTGATCCTGCCTGTTTTCGGTGTGTTCTCCGAAATTGCGGCAACCTTCTCGCGTAAACGTCTGTTTGGTTATACCTCGCTGGTATGGGCAACCGTCTGTATTACCGTTCTGTCGTTCATCGTTTGGCTGCACCACTTCTTCACCATGGGCGCTGGCGCGAACGTAAACGCCTTCTTTGGTATCACCACAATGATTATCGCCATCCCGACCGGGGTGAAGATCTTCAACTGGCTGTTCACCATGTATCAGGGTCGCATCGTCTTCAACTCGGCGATGATGTGGACTATCGGCTTTATCGTGACCTTCTCCGTAGGTGGGATGACCGGCGTGCTGCTGGCGGTACCGGGCGCGGACTTCGTTCTGCACAACAGCCTGTTCCTGATTGCGCACTTCCATAACGTTATCATCGGCGGCGTAGTGTTCGGTTGCTTCGCAGGTCTGACCTACTGGTGGCCGAAAGCCTTTGGCTTCACCCTGAACGAAACCTGGGGCAAACGCGCTTTCTGGTTCTGGATCATCGGCTTCTTCGTGGCGTTTATGCCGCTGTACGTGCTGGGCTTCATGGGTATGACCCGTCGTCTGAGCCAGCAGATCGATCCGCAGTTCCACCCGATGCTGGTTATTGCAGCTTGCGGTGCGGCGCTGATCGCCTGCGGTATTCTGTGCCAGCTGATTCAGTTCTACGTGTCTATTCGCGACCGCGATCAGAACCGCGACCTGACCGGTGACCCGTGGGGTGGCCGTACGCTGGAGTGGGCAACCTCTTCTCCACCGCCGTTCTACAACTTCGCTATCGTTCCTCAGGTTCACGAACGTGATGCCTTCTGGGAAATGAAAGAGAAAGGTGAAGCGTACAAACAGCCTGCTCACTATGAAGAAATTCATATGCCGAAAAACAGCGGCGCCGGCATCGTGATTGCCGCCTTCGCTACGGTATTTGGTTTCGCCATGATCTGGCATATCTGGTGGATGGCGATCGCCAGCTTCATCGGCATCGTAGCGACCTGGATTATTAAGAGCTTTGACGAGGACGTGGATTACTACGTACCGGTTGCAGAAGTCGAAAAACTGGAAAAACAGCATTTCGATGAGATTAACAAAGCAGGGCTGAAAAATGGCAACTGATACTCTTGCGCATACTGCCCACGCGCATGAACACGGGCACCATGATACAGGACCGATGAAGGTATTCGGTTTCTGGATCTACCTGATGAGCGACTGCATTATCTTCGCTACGCTGTTTGCTACCTATGCCGTTCTGGTGAACGGCACGGCCGGCGGACCGACGGGCAAAGATATTTTCGAACTGCCGTTCGTTCTGGTTGAAACCGCACTGCTGCTGTTCAGCTCCATCACCTACGGCATGGCGGCTATCGCCATGTACAAAAACAACAAAAGCCAGGTGGTTTCCTGGCTGGCGTTGACCTGGTTGTTTGGTGCCGGATTTATCGGGATGGAAATCTATGAATTCCATCACCTGATCATGGAAGGCTTTGGTCCGGATCGTAGTGGCTTCCTGTCCGCGTTCTTCGCGCTGGTCGGCACCCACGGTCTGCACGTGACCTCCGGTCTTATCTGGATGGCGGTGCTGATGTTCCAGGTTTCACGTCGTGGCCTGACCAGCACTAACCGCACGCGTATCCTGTGCCTGAGCCTGTTCTGGCACTTCCTGGACGTCGTGTGGATCTGCGTGTTCTCGGTTGTCTATCTGATGGGGGCGATGTAATGAGTCATTCTACCGATCATAGCGGCGCTTCTCACGGCAGCGTGAAGAGCTACATGACAGGATTTATCCTGTCCATCATCCTGACGGTCATTCCGTTCGCCATGGTGATGAGTGGCTCCGCCTCGCATGCGGTTATCCTTGGCACCATTCTGGTGACCGCTGTGGTGCAGATCGTGGTACACCTCGTGTACTTCCTGCATATGAACAGCAAGTCCGATGAAGGTTGGAACCTGACCGCATTTATCTTCACCGTAATCATCATTGCGATCGTGGTTGTCGGCTCCATCTGGATTATGTGGAACCTGAACTACAACATGATGATGCACTAAGAGCGGCGAGTATGTTTAAGCAATACCTGCAAGTAACGAAACCAGGCATTATTTTTGGCAACCTGATCTCCGTGATCGGCGGTTTCCTGCTGGCCTCCAAAGGCCACATCGACTATCCGCTGTTCGTCTGGACGCTCCTTGGAGTATCCCTGGTGGTCGCCTCGGGTTGTGTATTCAACAACTACATCGACCGGGACATCGATCGTAAGATGGAACGGACGAAAAACCGGGTGCTGGTCAAAGGGCTGATCTCGCCAGAAGCTTCGCTGGTGTACGCCACCTTGCTGGGTATTGCTGGCTTCATGCTGCTGTGGTTCGGCGCTAACCCGCTGGCCTGCTGGCTGGGGGTGATGGGGTTCGTGGTTTATGTCGGCGTCTACAGCCTGTACATGAAACGCCACTCCGTCTACGGCACGCTGATTGGCTCACTCTCCGGCGCTGCGCCGCCGGTGATTGGCTACTGCGCGGTCACCGGTGATTTCGACAGCGGTGCGGCGATCCTGCTGGCTATCTTTAGCCTGTGGCAGATGCCTCACTCCTACGCCATCGCGATTTTCCGCTTTAAGGATTATCAGGCGGCGAATATTCCGGTGCTGCCGGTGGTGAAAGGCATTTCGGTCGCCAAAAACCATATTACGCTGTACATCGTCGCCTTTGCCGTGGCAACCCTGATGCTCTCGCTGGGCGGCTACGCCGGGTATAAATACCTGGTCGTGGCGGCAGCGGTCAGCGTCTGGTGGCTGGGCATGGCGCTGCGTGGCTATAAAGTGGCCGATGATAAAGTCTGGGCGCGTAAGCTGTTCGTCTTTTCTATCGTCGCCATCACCGCGCTGTCCGTGATGATGTCCGTTGACTTTATGGTGCCGGATTCACATAGTCTGCTGGCTTACGTAAGATAATTACGCACTCCAGTACGCTCTAAGGCCCCGTTTTTACGGGGCTTTTCTTTTCTGTTCCCTTACCGGATTCTTTCTCATTTCATACTTCCCTCCCCTCCCCCATCGCTTTCCCGCTATCTTTCATATCAAAAAATGAGGAAAAATTGAGCCAGTACGCATCGGGCATCACTCGCGCCGCACGGTCCTGCAATGCTACCTTTCGCCGGGGCTCTTGCCCCTTTGGGAAATAATCACTACAAGGAATTGCAATGAAAGAGTTAACACTGAACGAAATGGAGTATATCTCCGGTGGCTTTAATCTGTTCGGCGCAGCCAGCGGCTTCGCCAGCTTTGTCGCCAACTCTGGCGTCGGCTTCACCTCTTTTGTTCTGACCTCCGGCACCGCATTTGCCTCCTTCGTCGGCGACAGCGCGATGGCGTTTGGTTCCTTCCTGACCGGACAGTCAAACTGGGAAACCTTTGTGACCGCCGGAAAGGAAAACTGGGGAAGCTTTGTTAACACCGCCGGCAACAGCTGGAATACTTTCGTGAATAACGCGGCCAGCGACTGGAACACCTTTCTGACCAAAGCGTCGGCCTAAGCGACGTCTATCTTAGGGCAGCGCCACTGGCTGCCCTGTTTAACCCACCAGCATCGCCTGCGCGCTGTAGAGCAGATCGAGGTGATCGCGGCATAACGCTTCCAGCGAAGTGCGCGATTGATGACTGGTCAGACTCAGCGCCCCCCACCAGGTCCCTTCCCTGTCGGTTAACGGCACCGCCAGCACCAGCATGCCAATCTCAAACTCCTGCTCAATAGTGGCGTATCCCTGGCGCCGTACCTGGGCGATTTTCTCCATCAGCGACGCGATATCTGTCACCGTATAGGGGGTACGTTGTTCCCGGGTTATGCGCTGCAGGACGGTCTCACACTCTGCTTCCGGCAGCGAAGCCAGCCACAGTCGCCCCCCGGCGGTACAGAAAATGGGCACCCGCTCCCCAAGCCGCACCGACGTAGAGTTGAACGGCGTATGCCGACTGCGGGCGATATAGACCAGTTCATCTTCATCCACCACCCCCACCGAGGCGTGCTCTTCGGTCCGGCTGGCGATGTATTCGACAATCGGCCGTACCATGCGAGGAAACTGCGCCGAATCGACATAGGCCTGGCCAAGCCGCAGCGTCTTTGGGGTAAGCCAGTAATAGCGCCCGTCGGTTTGCAGATAGCGCTCATGCAGGAGCGTCAGCAGAAAACGTCGCGCGGCGCTTTGCGTCAGGCCGCTCATTTTCGCCGTCTGGGCGACGGTGAGCTTTGGGCAGGTTTTGGAAAAAAGCTGAATTAGCGCCAGCCCTTTTTGTAAACCGACGATCAGATCGCGTGGATGAATGGTGTTTTGCATATTCGCTCACATTTTTGCAACATCATTATCAATTTCCTGCGATTATCGCAGCGTTCGTGCGATTAACAACCGACATGTCCGAATTCTGCGTTGTCGCTCCCAGCTTCCACTGAAATACTTTCACAACATTCATTTAACAAATGAGGTTTGAAATGGTCAGTGGAACTACCCAGGTTGTCGCCGTGATTGGTCATCCGATCGCCCAGGTGAAATCACCGGATAACTTCAACCGCTACTTTGCCGAACAGCACATGGACAGCGTCATGATCCCGGTGGATATCGTCCCGGACGCGGTGGCCGCCTACCTCAACGCCCTGCGCGGCTGGCAGAACATGACCGGCGTGCTGGTGACGGTACCGCATAAACAACGCGCCGCCGCGCTGGTCGACGACCTCACGCCGCGCGCCCGCCGACTCAACGCCGCCAATGTGATCCGCAAGCTGGCGGATGGCCGCCTGCAGGGCGATATGCTGGACGGCGTCGGCTTTCAGCTCGCCGCCGAGGCGCAGGGTTTTCAGCCGGCAGGTAAGCAGGCGCTGCTCTCCGGTTGCGGCGGCGTCGGCAGCGCCATCGCCTGGGGACTGTGCGAGGCGGGGATCCGTCGGCTGGCCCTGCACGATCAAACCCCGGCCACCCGGCAGCGCCTGCATGACCTTCTGGCTGAGGCCTTTCCGGCGGTGCAACTGAGCGCGCTGCCAGACACCCTTTACGGCCTCGATCTACTGGTTAATGGCTCACCGGCCGGCATGGCCGGATTTGATGAGCTGCCTCTACCGCAGGCGCTGCTGGATACGCTCGACAGCACCACTCATGTGGCCGACGTTGTCACCGCCCCGGTGATGACGCCGTTGCTCACTTTCGCCGCCGCACGTGGTTGCAAAGTACAGACCGGGCCGGAAATGGCGCTGGCGCAGATGAGGCTGATGGGCCAGTTTATCGGCGCCATCCCGCAGGCGCAGGGAGCGGCGGCATGAAGAGCTGGGATGTGATCGTCATCGGCAGCGGCGCGGCCGGTTTTGCCGCCGCGGTCACCGCCTGCTGTAAAGGGCTGTCGGTGCTGATGCTGGAGAAAGCCGGCCAGTTCGGCGGCACCTCGGCCATCTCCGGCGGCGCCGTGTGGCTGCACGATACCGACCAGGCGCGCGCCGAGGGCAAAAGCGGTAGCGCCGAGGCGATGAAAACCTACCTGCGAACCATTATCGGCGAGGGCCAGTACCGCGAAGATCTTGCCGAAGCGTTTGTCAGCGCCGGGCGGGAGGCGCGGGCCTTTCTCGAGCGTGAGGGGGCAGTAAAGTACAGCCTGCGTCCGCTCTCGCCCGATTACTATCCGGATGAACCCGGCGCAGTCGACGTCGGTCGTGCGCTGGAGGTGGTGGAGTATGACGGCCGTGAACTGGGGGACGCGTTTCGCGACCTGCGTTCACCGCCGCCGGGGATGCTGCTGTTTGGCGGGATGATGGTCAACCGCGTCGATATTCAACATTTTCTCGACATGCGCCGCTCGCTGCGCTCCCTGGCCCATTGCACCCGGCTGCTGCTGCGCTATGCCCGCGACCGGGTGAAGTACCCTCGCGGTACCCGCCTGGCGATGGGCAATGCGCTGATTGCCCGCATGGCGACTACGGCGCTGCGTAAAGGCATGAGCCTGCGGCTGAATGTCAATGTTCTGACGCTGTGCGAAGCGCAAGGCGCGGTCCGCGGGGTGGAGATTGAGTATCAGGGGCAAAGAGAGACGCTGCACGCCCGCCGCGGGGTGGTACTGGCCGCAGGCGGCTTCGCCGCGGGCGCGCTGGCGGCGCGCTATCGGCCACATACCCGCGAACACTTCACCATGTCGCCGCCGGCCAACGATGGCGCCGCGCTGCATCTCGCGGCGGCGCTTAATGCTCGCGAGGGAGCCGATCGGCCATCCAATTTTTTCTGGGCGCCGGTATCGGTGCTGACCCGGGCCGACGGCAGCGAGGAGCGCTTCCCCCATCTGGTAACCGATCGCGCAAAACCGGGCGTGATTGCCGTCAATCAGCGGGCGGTACGCTTCGTCAACGAGTCCAGTTCCTATCACCATTTCGCCAGCGCAATGCAGGATGCAGCGGAAAATGCCCCCTGTTTTTTACTCTGCGACGCCCAGGCGATGAAGCGTTATGGCCTCGGGCTGGCACGCCCGGCGCCGGTCAATAATGACGCCCTGGTCGCCGCCGGCTATCTGCACAAAGCCGATACCCTGGCCGCGCTGGCGCAACAGCTTGGTCTGGATGCCCAAACCCTGAGCGAGACGGTAGCCCGCTACAACCGCGACGCCGCGCAGGGCGTGGATCGGGAATTTGCTAAAGGCGGCAACAGCTATAACCGGGCGATGGGCGATCCGGGCCATCAGCCTGACGCCTGTAATGCCCCCCTGCTCAGCGCGCCGTTCTATGCCATCAAACTTTATACCGGCGATCTGGGGACCTCACGGGGCCTGGTCACCACCGCCGATGCCCAGGTCGTCAATACCGAAGGACACCCCATCCCGGGGCTGTACGCGGTGGGAAACGACATGGATTCGCTGATGGCCGGCACCTATCCGGGCCCCGGCATCACCCTCGGCCCGGGGCTGACGTTTGGCTATCTCGCCGCCTGCCATCTGGCACAACACTCCACCCACTAATCAGGAAAACATCATGATCTACGAAAAACGCACGTACACCATCAATCCGCTGAAAATGGCCGACTGGCTGGCGCTGTACCAAAGCGATGCCCTGGCGGTGCAAACCGACCATCTCGGCCAGCTAATCGGCTTCTTTTTTACCGAGATCGGCGTGGTCAATCAGGTAGTGCACATCTGGGCTTATGAAAGCCTGGACGATCGTCTGGTGCGCCGCGCGCGGATGGCCCAGGACGAACGCTGGCAGACCTTCTCGCGTAAAAATCGCGAACTGGCCGCCGTGGAACGCCTCGAGTCGGTGCTGATGCGCCCCACCGCTTTTTCACCTCTGCAGTAAGGAGTCCAACATGAGCGGGCCTGTGAAGGTGGATGTGCTGGTGGTCGGCTCCGGCGCCGCGGGGCTCTCTGCCGCGGTGACTGCGGCGATGCACGGCGCCAGCGTCATGGTGGCGGAGAAAGCGTCAGTGCTCGGCGGAACCAGCGCCTGGTCCGGCGGCTGGCTGTGGATCCCCCGCAACCCGCTGGCGCGGGCGGAGGGCATCGACGAAGCAGCCGCTGACCTATCTGCAGCATGAGATGGGGGGCGAAGCCGCCGATATTCGTCTGCAAACCTTCCTGCGTTACGGGCCGGAGATGGTGGAATTTTTCCATCAGCGGACGGCGGTGCAGTTTCTCTCGGGCAGCGCCATGCCGGACTTTCACCCGTCGCCGGGTGCGGCGAACGGAGGGCGGTCGGTCACCGCGCACCCCTACGATGGCCGCCTGCTCGGCGACTGGCTCCATCGCCTGCGTCCGCCGCTGGAAACCATTAGCCTGGGCGGGATGGGCATCGCCGGCGGCGCGGATATGGCGCATTTTTTCAATGCCACCCGCTCGCCGCGCTCCGCGCTGTATGCTGCCCGCCGCCTGCTGCGCCACGGCTGGCAGCGGCTACGCGCCGGACGGGGGCAGCATCTGGTCAATGGCAATGCGCTGGTCGCCCGTCTGCTGCGATCCGCCCTCGACGCCGGCGTGCGTTTTCAGCTCAATGCCCCGGAGGTCCGGCTGCTGCAGGGTCCGCCGGGCGTGTCCGGCGCGGTGCTGCGCAGCGACGGCGGGGAGATTCACGTCGAAGCTGGCGCCGTGGTGCTGGCCTGCGGCGGTTTTCCCCACGATCGCCAGCGGCTGGCGCAGGTGGTGCCTCACGCGGCGGAGGGTTACGGCCATTTCTCCGCCGCACCGCCGGACAATCAGGGCGAGGGGATCAGGCTTGGCGAATCCGTCGGCGGCCAGTTCGACACTTCCCTGCGCCACCCGCTGGCCTGGGCGCCGGTGTCCCGCGTCACTCTGGCCAGCGGCCAGCAGCTAATGTTTCCTCATCTGGTGGAGCGCGCCAAACCCGGGGTGATCGCCGTCCTGCCCAACGGCAAACGTTTTGTTAACGAGGCCGACTCTTATCATGACTTTATCGCCGCCCTGCTGGCGGCCACACCCGCGGGCGACACGCCGCAGGCCTGGCTGCTGGCCGATCGTCGCGCGCTGCGTCGCTACGGCCTGGGCCACGCCAGACCGTTCCCGTTCACTCCCACCGCCTGGCTGCGTACCGGCTATCTGCAGCGAGGAAACACCCTGGCGGAGCTGGCGAAGCAGTGCGCTATCGACGCCAATGCGCTGGCGGAAACCGTTGAACGCTTTAACCACTTCGCCAGCGCTGGCGAAGACGTCGATTTTCACCGCGGGGCATCAGCCTATAACCGCGCCCAGGGTGACCATCAGGTGACGCTCGGACCGCTGCGCGAAGGGCCGTTCTACGCGGTGCGCATTCTGCCCGGCTCGCTGGGCACCTTCAGCGGATTGCAAACCGACGAACACGCCCGGGTGCTGGATGAACAGCAGCAGCCGATACCGGGCCTGTTTGCCAGCGGCAACGACATGTCGAGCGTGATGCGCGGCTATTACCCCAGCGGAGGGATCACCCTCGGGCCCGCCATGACCTTCGGCTATCTGGTGGGTAAAAACCTGGCAAAAAAAACAAATATAAACAATAACATAACTTGATTTCCACGAATGGATGCGCCCTAACTCTCTTCACCTGTAACTGTACCGGAGCCCTTTATGAACAAGCGTACCCTATCGCTCGCCGCGCTGACCCTGCTCGATGTCCCTCCCCCCGAACAGGTGCGGATTGCGGCCAGAACCGGTTTTACCCACGTTGGGCTGCGACTGCTCCCCGCCACACCGACCGACCCGGACTACGACATGCTGGGCGATACCCCGGCCGTCCGGGCGACGCTCGCCGCGTTGATGGAAACTGGCATCCGCGTGTCGGACGTGGAGATCGTCCGCCTGACCCCCGGGTTTACCCTCGACGATCGGCTGCAGCGTTTTATGGAGACCGCCGCGCGTCTTGGCGCCGGACAGGTGTTAGTCGCCGGCAATGATGACAACCTTCAGCGCAGCGCTGACAACCTCGCCATCCTCGCCGCGGCCGGTCGTCCATTTGGGCTGACCATGAATCTTGAGCCGATGCCCTGGACCCAGTTGCGCAACATCGCCGCAGCGCAAGCACTAATCGCCGCCAGCGGGCGGGAAGACATCGGCATTCTGGTGGACGCTCTCCATTTCTGGCGCGCGGGAGAATCGCTCGCCGCCCTCTCCAGCCTGCCCGCGCATCATCTCAACTATATGCAACTCTGCGATGGCGCGGCGCAGAGACCGGAGAGCGAGCAGGAACTTATCCGCCAGGCCCGCTCGGCGCGCAACGTGCCGGGGGAAGGCGGTCTGGATCTGCATGGTCTGATGTCGGCCCTGCCGGCGACGCTGCCGGTCTCTCTCGAAGTGCCGCTTGACGGCGAGCAAGGCGCCCTGCCGCCTCTTCAGCGGGCGCAGTTACTGTTCGATGCCGCGCAGCCCTACCTGCGCGCCTGCGCATAAGGAATACGCTATGACACAGACTCAACGCCTGGATGTCAGAGAGTTAATAAATCGTAACCCGCTGAGCCGATTTCAGAAGCTGATTATATTTCTCGGCTTTTGCGTCATCGCTCTCGATGGTTTTGATATCGCGATCATGGGCTTTATCGCCCCGACGCTAAAGCTGGAATGGGGGGTAAGCAACCACCAGCTGGGTCTGGTGATCAGCGCCGCGCTGATCGGCCTCGCGCTGGGGGCGATTTTCTCCGGCCCGCTCGCCGACTGGCTGGGACGTAAGAAAATCATCATCAACAGCGTTTTCTTCTTCGGTTTCTGGACCATCGCCACCGCCTTCTCGCACAACGTAGAACAGATGATGTTCTTTCGCTTTATGACTGGCCTCGGGCTGGGCGCCGCGATGCCGAATATCGGGACGCTGGTGTCGGAATACGCCCCGGAACGCCAGCGTTCATTTATTATCACCGTCATCTTTTGCGGCTTCACCTTCGGCGCGGCGGCGGGAGGATTTTCGGCATCGTGGCTGATCCCCCAGTTTGGCTGGCACTCGCTGATGGCGCTCGGCGGTATTCTGCCGCTGCTGTTTGCCCCCCTGCTCATCTGGCTGCTGCCGGAATCGGTTCGTTTTCTGGTAATCAAACAAGCGCCCGCGGCGCGCATACGCGCCATTCTTAACCGTCTCTATCCCGGACAAATCAGCGACAATGTGACGTTTATCCTGCCGGCGCAGCCAGCGGCCGGCAACGCGATGCGCATTGTCCTCTCCCGCCAGTACGGTTTCGGCTCGCTGATGCTATGGCTGGTCTACTTTTTGGGGCTGTTCCTGGTCTATATCCTCGGCAGCTGGCTGCCAACGCTGGTTAAAGCGGTAGGAATGACCGTTAGCCAGGCGGCCATCATGACGGCGATCTACCAGGCGGGCGGCACCCTCGGCTCGTTGTTTGCCGGCTGGCTGATGGACAGGATCAACCCCCATCGCGCGCTGGGGATAATCTACGCCGTTGGCGGCCTGTTCACCATGGCGATGGGCTACGCCGCGGGCAGCTTTGCCTTGCTCTGTATGCTGGCGTTTATCAGCGGCGCCTGCCTGAACGGCGCGAATACCGGCATGAACGCCCTCTCCGCCCGCTACTACCCTACACAGGCGCGGGCGACGGGCTCCAGCTGGATGCACGGCGTCGGGCGCATCGGCGCCATTCTCAGCGCCTTTGCCGGCGCCGAGATGATGGCGCTCAACCTGCCCTTTGAAAGCGTCTTTTTGATCCTCGGCATCCCGGCAGCCCTCACCGTCGCAGGCCTGGCGGCGAAGGGCATCTTTGCGGCCGGTCATCCTCCCGTCGCTTCAACTTCCCCCGCGTCTGTGCGCGGAGCGTCATAGCGGCATCTGGTCCCCGGTGCAATCGGCGGATTGCACCGCCTTCAGCAGCTAATAAAGAAAATTTATTTCATATTTTGTTGAAACGAAAAACGCCCGCAACAATCTGGACGACTCCGGCAGGCGATATCCCGCCCTCACCTTTTCAACCAAGCGCAAAAGAAACTATCGCTAATTCGATCCCCCTCGCATATATGGAAAATAAATTCCACAACACAATTGAAACAGAACAAACATTTCCTTAAGTTGAAGTCAGTCTATCCGGATGCGCGTTGCCGCAGGCGTCGGCATTGAGCGCCTCAGAGTGCAAATGATTTCAAAAAGGAGAGCACCATGTTAAACGGCCTGAAACCCTTATCCCGTTCCCTGCGCTGGGGAATGGTCGGCGGCGGGGGAACCAGTCAGATCGGCTACAGCCACCGCTGTGCGGCGCTGCGTGACAATGTTTATACCCTGCTGGCCGGCGCGCTTGACGTCGATGCCGAGCGCGGGCGCGCGTTCGGTGAGCAACTGGGCATCGCGCCGGAGCGCTGCTACGCCGACTACCAGACCCTGTTTCGCGAAGAGGCGCAGCGCCCTGACGGGATCGAGGTCGTCTCGGTCACCACCCCGAACAATACCCATTTCGCCATCACCAAAGCGGCGCTGGAGGCGGGACTCCACGTTATCTGCGAAAAGCCCCTCTGCTTTACCGCCGAAGAGGCGCGCGAGCTGGTGGATCTGAGCAAAAAACAGAACAAAATCGTCGGCGTCACCTACGGCTATGCCGGCTATCAGATGATCCAGCAGGCGCGGCAGATGATTGCCGATGGACTGCTCGGCGAGATCCGCATCGTTAACATGCAATTCGCCCACGGCTTCCATAACCAGGCCGTCGAGCTGCAGGCAGAATCCACCCGCTGGCGAGTAACGCCGAAGTTTGCCGGGCCCAGCTATGTGCTTGGGGATCTGGCCACCCATCCGCTGTTTGTCGCCGAGACCATGGCGCCGCAGCTCAATATCAAACGGCTGATGTGCTCCCGTCAGAGCTTTGTTCCCTCCCGCGCGCCGCTGGAAGATAACGCCTTTGTCCTGATGGAATATGACAACGGCGCGGTTGGCTCGATGTGGACCAGCGCGGTCAACAGCGGCGCCATGCACTCGCAAAAAGTGCGCATCGTCGGCGAAAAAGCAAGCATCGAATGGTGGGATGAGCATCCTAACCAGCTCAGCTATGAGGTGCAGGGCGAGCCGGCGCGCATTCTGGAACGTGGGATGCCCTACCTGTCGCCGAACGCGCTAGCGGATGACCGCATTGGCGGCGGCCATCCGGAAGGGCTGTTCGAAGCCTGGGCCAACCTCTATCGCCGCTATGCGCAGGCGATTGACGCCACGGACCGCGACGATCGCGCCTTCCTGCAAGACTTCTGGTATCCGGACGTCGAAGCCGGGCTGCACGGCGTCTATTGGGTAGAGCAGTGCGTCAAATCGGCTGACGCTGGCAGCCAGTGGGTTGACTTTACTTTACCTTAATTTTCCCCCTCGCCAGTGGAGTCCCCCTCCACTGGTTTATTGATTTTTACCAACTTGTCGCATCGCGCAACAGCCCCGTAATATCTGTTAAACAAACATTTATTTACGCTTCTTACCCCCCGCCGCTACACTAGGCGCAGTTTTTATATTGAGGTGGTAATGAACGATAACAAAATGACGCCAGGGGAACTGCGCGCGACCTGGGGTTTGGGGACAGTATTCTCCCTGCGCATGCTTGGCATGTTTATGGTCCTGCCGGTTCTGACCACGTATGGCATGGCGTTGCAGGGTGCCAGTGAAGCGCTGATTGGCCTGGCGATCGGTATCTACGGCCTGGCGCAGGCGGTGTTCCAGATCCCCTTCGGACTGTTATCTGACCGTATTGGCCGTAAGCCATTGATCGTCGGCGGCCTGCTTATCTTCGTGCTCGGCAGCGTCATCGCCGCGCTCACCGACTCCATCTGGGGCATCATTCTTGGCCGCGCCCTGCAGGGCTCCGGCGCCATCGCCGCCGCGGTTATGGCCCTGCTGTCCGATCTCACCCGCGAACAGAACCGCACCAAAGCGATGGCCTTTATCGGCGTCAGCTTCGGCGTCACCTTCGCCATCGCCATGGTGCTGGGGCCGATTGTCACCCACCAGCTGGGTCTGCACGCGCTGTTCTGGATGATCGCCATCCTGGCGACCGTCGGCATCCTGCTCACCCTGTGGGTGGTGCCCAACAGCCATAACCATGTCCTTAACCGCGAATCCGGGATGGTGAAGGGCTGCTTTAGCAAGGTGCTGGCGGAGCCGCGCCTGCTGAAGCTTAACTTTGGCATCATGTGCCTGCACATTATGCTGATGTCCACTTTTGTCGCCCTGCCCGGACAACTGGAGGCCGCCGGCTTCCCGGCCGCCGAGCACTGGAAGATTTACCTGGTCACCATGGTTATCTCGTTCATCTCGGTGGTGCCGTTTATCATCTACGCCGAAGTGAAGCGCAAGATGAAGCGCGTCTTCCTGCTCTGCGTCGCCATCCTGCTGATTGCGGAAATTGTCCTCTGGGGCGCCGGAGGCTACTTCTGGGAGCTGGTGGCGGGCGTTCAGCTCTTCTTCCTGGCGTTTAACCTGCTGGAAGCGCTGCTGCCGTCGCTAATTAGCAAGGAGTCTCCGGCGGGCTACAAAGGCACCGCGATGGGCGTCTACTCCACCAGCCAGTTTCTCGGCGTGGCGATTGGCGGCGCGCTTGGCGGCTGGGTCGATGGTTTCTTTGATTCGCAAACCGTGTTTCTGCTGGGCGCCCTGCTGGCGATGCTGTGGCTGCTGGTGGCCAGCACCATGAGCGAGCCGCCGTACGTCAGCAGCCTGCGGGTGGAGGTGCCGGACGGCGTGGTGGTCGACAGCGCGCTGCAGGCGCGTCTGCTGAGCGCCAGCGGGGTTCATCAGGCGCTGGTGGTACCCGAGGAGCGTTCGGTGTATATCAAAATCGACAGCAAGGTCACCAACCGCTTCGAGATAGAGCAGCTCATCAAAGGGGTGTAAAAAAGCGGGGAATTCCCCGCTTTTTGCTGTCTGCCCGCCGCCTTAGTCGCGGAAGTTTTTGAACTGGAACGGCTGTCCCAGATCGCCACCGCGCACCAGCGCCATCACCGACTGCAGATCGTCGCGGGACTTACCGGTCACGCGGATCTCTTCACCCTGAATCTGGGCCTGCACTTTCAGCTTGCTGTCTTTGATCAGTTTAACGA
>ERZ773200.1484-NODE-1484-length-19653-cov-4.348556_pt1 | contig 19653 bp, 17 predicted proteins | sample MGYA00581008_ERZ773200 | MGnify/ENA primary metagenome ERZ773200 (study PRJEB29015, sample SAMEA2737770) | human gut metagenome | biome: human gut; feature: human-associated habitat; material: faeces | place: China | collected 2012 ... | reverse complement strand
CGCGGCGGCACTTTTTTATATATAAAAAAGAATCGGTGCGGAAAGCGGGAGTCCGGCAGCGGGGGATATGAAAACAGAAAACCGCCGCGTTTCACAACGTGGCGGTTTTTTTCTTTTCAATAGGTATTAGTTTTTTCTTTAAGGTAAAAAGATTGTTCATGATAACGTTTGCAAACGTGTGACTTTTTTTTCGACTTTACAAGCCTATATATGTGTTATGTAACATCTTTTTGTATAATATTAAGACTTTTCGTGCCAAAATACCCTATTTTTTTAATTTTTACACTTTTGGGTTTGGCCATTTTGTCAGTTTTTTTCTCAAAATAGACCGATTTTTTTTGGCATTAGGATTTAAAATGTCATGTTTGGTCTACATTTTTTGCGTTAAAATGTCGGGTAGAGTGATGAAAAATCAGGTTACGGAGTAAATTGCATAAACGTATGTTGTTGTATTTTAGTTAATTAGTGAATACGAATGTCATAAATCATAGGATTTATTGGGTTAAAAAGTCTTAATTTAAGGGGCTTTTCCGTATGAAATGCCTGTCGGGAGCCGTTGATGAGGGGTGTTTTCGTGCAGACGGAGTTGGTTTTTTGGGGGGGGAGGTCAGGGCATTGTTCGGGGATACGGACCGGCTTGATTTTGTGTCCGGCCTTGTTGGTTTTTAGTCCGACCTTGTTTAACTTTGCAGGCAGTTAGTTTTTGTGGCGTTTCATGGCGTCCCGTTTTTTTCTGATTACCCGTATGACAAATACCGAAGTGCTTGATTTTATTGATGCGCTTGAGCGCCACGTGGCCGACCAGTTGCGGCAGGGGGCCGAGCCGCCCGAATACAACCCCGAGGCGTTGCAGATTGTAGATGCCCGCAATCATCTGTTTGTAAATGTCGGCCGGAGGGATGACGATGAAGAGCACGACATTTTCACCCTGCGTGCGCTTTGCTGTATTGACGAGCAGACGCTTGAGGTGGTGCCCAACCGCCAGCGGCTGGGCATGATTGCCCGGCACTATTTTGACTGATTGGCGGGTGCGGTTTCAGTATCCGTGAGGTTGAGTTCGCGTGTCCAGCGTTCGCGCAGCGTTTTGGGCGAGGCGCCGAGGTGGCGCTTGACGAAACGCGTAAAGAATGAAGGATTGGGAAATCCCATTTCGTGGGTGATTTCCTTGATGTTTTTGGGAGAAAAACGCAACTGGCGTTCAATGTCGCGGGCCACGTATTGGTTGATGAGCGCTGAACATGTCTGGTGGCACACTTGTTTGCACACCAGTGAGAGATATTTGGCCGACACGTTGAGTCGCTTTGCGTAGGTTTCTACCTTACGGTCCTTGGGGTAGGACGATTCCATGATTTCAATGAATTTGTTGAACAGATATTCGGCCGACGTAAACGGTTTTGGAGCAGCCAGCCCTGAAGCCGTGGCAATGTCGCGCAACTCAAACAGCAGGGTTTGCATGAGGGAGTCTATAATCTGACGGTGGCTCATGCCCTGATTGCCGGCTCTTAGCTGGAGCAGGTTGCAGTATTGGTTGATGGTACAGGCTTCCTGCTGTGAAAGAGTCATGAGGGGTTGCTGCTTAAGCAGTTGGCGCAGGCTCCAGGCGTTGTGTCCCATGGGGATGAGCCGGCTGGCATACGAAGGGGCAATGCAGATGACGCGGCACGTGAAGTGCGGGGCGTGATGCAGACGGGTTACTACAACTCCGGGCGGAATCAGCAGCAGGGTGTTGGGCACGATGTGCATCTGTATGTCGTCGTAGAGAAAGGAAATTTCGTCTTTCAGACACAGGATGAGGGTATGTCGGCCGTAATCGCCGCTTCGGGGTTGCGGTCGAGCTGACGGGCAAAATCGGTGATTCTGTCCAAAATGGCCAGATTGCCATCGTTGTAGAGAGAAAACTGTTGAATTTCGGAGTGTTGTAAATCGTATTTCCTGAGCATTTTTTCAGTGAAGAAAATAGTGAGCGCCGACAAAAATAAGGATTTTTTTGCGTGGGTCGGATATCTGTTTTTCGCAATAGATTACCTATTGCGTAACCGGTTATTGCCAGTTCGGTTATGGAACATTATTGCCGTTTTTTGTCGTAAAATCAGTTTATGAACGGATTGCGTGAAGTGATACAAGTACGTGAGTCTTTTTTCTTGAAAGTGGCCCTTTGGGGAGCGGAAAACAGTGTTTTTCCTGCCTTAAAGCAAGTTATGAATTGGTCTGTTTTTCTTATAGTTTTTCCGGTTTGGTAATGGCTTCTTAAATGGAACATTGAAATGGACATCTGGAAGAGCAGGACAGCAGCCGGTAGCTCTAACTTTGCACCATAATTTTTTAAACTAATCAATTCGTTTGTATGAAAACTTATCAGTTAATGGTGCTCGCACCGGTATTGTTGTTGTCGGCCTGTGTTCGTAAGGACAAGGGGTTCGATGGTACACCTGCCCCCGTAAAAGTTGAGGTGATACAGGTGGGTGCGGAGACGGGTAGTTCTTCAAGCCGCTATTCCGGTACCGTGGAGGAAGAAAACGGTACGATTCTGAGTTTTGCTGCGGCCGGTACAGTGGAGGGTGTGTTCTTTAAGGAAGGGCAGCGAGTGTCCAAGGGGCAGCTGCTGGCCACGCTCAATTCCACCCAGGCCCGCAACCTGTATGATGCCGCCAAGGCCTCGCTGGCGCAGGCTACCGATGCTTGCCGGCGCATGAAGGAGCTGCACGACAAGGGTAGCCTGCCCGATATCAAGTGGGTCGATGCCCAGACGGCGCTCGACCAGGCCCGTTCGGCCGAGCGCGTAGCTGCCAAAAGTCTGGCTGACTGCCGGCTGTACGCTCCTTTTTCCGGAGTCATTGCCGACAAGTCGGTGGAACGCGGGCAGAATGTAGCTCCCGGCTCACCCGTGGGGCGCCTCGTTACGGTGGGAGAACTCAAGGTAAAGGTGTCAGTGCCCGAAACTGAGATTGACGGCATTGCTCTGGGGCAGCAGGCCACGGTCAGCATAGCGGCGCTGGGCGGCCGCAGTTATGCGGGAAAGGTTAGCGAAAAGGGAATTGTTGCCGACCCCATGTCGCGCTCATACGACGTGAAAATCCGTATAAGCAACTCCGACGGTAAGCTCATGCCGGGTATGGTGGCCGACGTCGCTCTGACTTCGGGCTCGCCACGTGCTACAGCCTGTGTGGTGCCGGCTGATGTGGTAATGCTGGACGAAAACAATCGTGAGTTTGTATGGCTGGCCCAGGGAGGAAAGGCGGCCAAGCGTTTTGTAACGTGTGGTGATTATACTCCTTACGGCGTTACTGTGGCGTCAGGGCTGACGGCCGGCGACTGCATTATCTCTGCCGGACAGCAGAAGGTCAGTCAGGGAACCCGCATCAAGGTGAGTGTAAAGAAATGAGCACGGGGTATCTGCAGGCCGGTTTCGGTTTTCGGATGCTTCATAAATAGGAAAATCAATGGAAAAGTGTAAACGAAATTTTGTAGAATGGGCGATGCACTACAGACAGATAGTCATCCTCATTACCGCGTGTCTGGTGGCTTTCGGTATTTACAGCCTGCCGCAGATGCGCAAGAACGAGTTTCCTGACTTTACCGTGCGCCAGGGCATGGTGGTGGCGGTAGCCCCCGGGGTGCCGGCTGACGAAATGGCGGAGCAGGTGACCAAACCTTTGGAAAATTATATTTTCACTTATAAGGAAGTAAAGAAGGAAAAGACCATCTCCCGCAGTCGTGACGGCATCGTGTATGTTCAGGTGGAACTGAACGACGAGGTGAACGACAAGGATGCGTTTTGGAGTAAGTTCAAGCACGGCGTCAATGACTTCAAGGCGCAGTTGCCGTCAAACGTATTGGCCATCAAGGTGATGGATGACTTTGGCGACACTTCGGCCCTGCTCATTACGATGGAAAGTCAGGAAAAGACCTATCGTGAGCTTGACGACTACATGGCTGACCTGCAGGACAGCCTGCGCCGCATCAGCAGTGTGGGACGCATGAGTGTAAGCGGACTGCGGAAGGAGCAGATAGCCGTGTATGTGGACAACGAAAGGCTGGCCCACTATGGGCTGACCGACCAGGCTCTGGCCGCTATCCTGGCGCAAAAAGGATTTACGACCAGCGGCGGGCGCGTAAAGAACAGCGAGGGCGTAACTCCGCTGTATGTGTCCAAGTCGCTTAACTCTGTGTACGACATCCGCCGGCAGATTGTTTACACCGATCCGCGCGGACACAACATCCGTCTGGAGGATGTGGCCGACGTGCGTCGGGAATATCCTGACCCCGACAGCTACATTACCAACAACGGGCGGAAGTGTATTCTGCTGAGTATCGAAGTGAAGAAGGGGCAGAACATTGTCAAGATGGGTGAAGAGGTCAATCGTGTGATTACCGATTTTAAACGTACGATTCCTTCGGAGGTGAGCATTTCGTCGATTACAGACCAGAGCCGGGTGGTGAGCGACAGCGTGTCAAACTTTTTGCGCGAGCTGCTTATTGCCGTGGTGGCCGTAGTCATCGTGGTGATGTTGCTGCTGCCGATGAGAGTTGCTCTGGTGGCCGCATCGACTATACCGATTACCATTTTCATATCGCTGGGGCTGTTCAATGCCTTCGGGCTGGAGTTGAATACAGTGACACTGGCCGTGCTGATTATGTCGTTGGGTATGATTGTGGATAATTCCATTGTCATTATCGACAATTATCTTGAGAAGATTCGGGAAGGAGAGTCGCGCTGGCATGCTTCCATAACCAGTACGATACATTTCTTTAAGGCGATTACTTCGGCTACGTTGGCCATTACTGTAACGTTCTTCCCCTTCCTGATTACGATGACGGGCATGATGCACGACTTCCTGCTCACTTTCCCCTGGGGCGTAACCATCGTGTTGGGCGTGTCGCTTCTGGTAGCTACGCTGCTTGTGCCGTTCATGCAGTTCTGGTTTATCCGCAAGCCGATGGCCATAGACAATCCGGAGGGGCGTAAGAGCTTTTCGTTTCTCGATTTGTTGCAAAAGTCGTACAACAAGTTGCTTGACGTCTGTTTGGCCCATCCCAAAATTACGGTAGGGGTTGGTGTGCTTTCGGTCGTAGTGGGTGCCTGGCTTATGACGCGTTTGCCACAGCAGCTCATGCCTACGGCCGACCGCAACCAGTTTGCCGTAGAAATCTATACGCCCGCCGGCACTTCGCTGGAGCGCACTTCGGTCATTGCCGACAGTCTGGAACATATCCTGCGCCGTGACGACCGTGTAGTGTCGGTAACGTCGTTCAAGGGATGCTCTTCGCCTCGTTTCCATACGGCTTATGCGCCCCAGATTGCCGGGACCGACTATGCGCAGTTCGTGGTCAACACTACGGGAGCTGAACAGACCGTTGCCCTGCTCGATGAATATGCTCCCCGTTACAGTAACTATTTTCCCGGGGCTCGTGTACGTTTCAAGCAGCTCAGTTACAGTGAGGCCGTTTATCCGATTGAAATTCGTTTGAGCGGATCTAATCCCGATACGCTCAGAGCGCAGGCAGACCGAATCGTACATGAACTGTCCAAAATGCCTTTCCTCCAGCAGGTGCATACGGATAATCGGGAGTCGCAACCTGTCGGACGTATCGTGATGAAGGAAGATGAAGCTTCGCGTTTGGGTGTGAACAACCTGACGATAGAGTCTACGTTGGCCATGCGTTATAGCAGTGGCTTGCCCGTAGCCACGGTTTGGGAAGGTGACCACGACATTCCCGTAATGCTGAAGAGTACCCGTGCCGACAGTTCTTCATATACCGATGTGGCTGACGAACGTATTCCTGTGGCCGGTATGCTGGCTTCGGTGCCGCTTCGTCAGATAGCCGACATTCGTCCTGACTGGAAACCCGGCCAGCTGGTTCGGCGCAACGGAATTTATACCATTACGGTGGAGAGCGATTTGCAGCGTGGGGTTAATGCCAATGAAGCCACGAAGCGTGTAAAAAAGATTGTTAGTAGCATGACTCTTCCATCCGGCGTAAGCGTGAGCTACGGCGGTGAAGAAGAGCAGGGCGTTGAGAAGATGCCGGCCATTATGAGCGGTCTGGTCATTGCGGCTGTTATTATATTCTTTATTCTCCTTGTTCATTTCCGCAAGATCAGCATTGCCCTGCTCATCTTCTCAAGCCTCACGCTGTGTTTGTTCGGTACGGCTCTCGGAATCTTGATACAAGGCATTGATTACAGCATTACCAGTGTGTTGGGAATCACGAGTCTGATGGGTATCATTGTGCGCAATGGCATCATCATGATTGATTATGCCGAGGAGTTGCGGGCTACCGAAAAACTAAGTGCTGCCGAGGCCATCTATCATTCGGCCCAGCGGCGTATGCGCCCCATCTTCCTGACGTCGGCCGCCGCTTCCATGGGCGTGATTCCCATGATTTTGGGCAAGAGTGGCCTGTGGATGCCTATGGGTACGGTGATCTGTTACGGAACCCTTATTACGATGGTGTTCCTGCTGACGGTATTGCCTGCGGCTTATCTGCTCCTGTTCCGCGGAACAACCAGAAAACGTGCCGTGGCCGAGGCCTTGGAACAGGAATAATTATGAGTAAATGATTAATGTGTAATAAACGACAGCGTTATGACAACTATACAAAAAGCCATTCTCGCATTGTGCTGCTGTTCAGGCCTTACAGCCGCAGCGCAGCAGTCTTATACGCTCGAACAGTGTATTCAGGAAGCCCTGACCCACAACGTGCGTATGCGTCAGGCCAATAATAAGGTGGAGGCAGCCGTTCAGCAAAAGAAGGAAGCCTTTACGCGTTACTTTCCTACAGTGAGTGCCGACGGAGCCGGTCTGCTGACCAACAACGGCCTGGCTCGCATGGACATGATGGGGCAGCAGCTTACCATGGCCCGTAACGGAATTTTGGGCAGTGTGTCTGCCTCCATGCCTCTGTATGCCGGCGGACAGATTGTCAACGGCAACAAACTGGCTGAAGTCGGGGTACGAGTAAGCCAACTGCAGAAGGAGCAGACGGAGGACGAGGTAGAACTGACCACACAGCAATATTTCTGGCGCATGGTGGTGTGGCGCGAAAAACTCCAGACCCTCTTGCGTCTGGAGCAGCAGCTCGGCCAGATGCGGCAGGATGTGGATGCGGCCGTAAAGGCCGGCGTGACCAACCGCAACGACCTCCTGCAGGTAGACCTGCGCCGCAATGAGGTGCAGAGCCAGCAGCTCTCGGTGCGCAACACGCTCTATGCCACGCAGCACCTGCTGGCGCAGTACATGGGGCATGCCGACGATTCACTCACGCTCGAATACGATTCCATAACGAGCCTTCCCCCGCGTCCCGATTCGCTCTATTGTGCGCCCGAGCAGGCCGTAACCCGCACGGCCGCCTATGGGTTGCTCAGCGAGAACGTGGCGTCGGCCAAATTGCAGTATAAGATGACCCGCGGCAAGAACATGCCCACCGTAGCCATTGGCGGCGGTCATTTCTACGAAAACCTGCTCGACGCTGACCACTCCTCATGGATGGGCTTTGCTACCGTGAGCATTCCGCTGACCAAATGGTGGGGCGGGTCGCACGAAATGAAGCGCAGCCGTCTGGAAGTGAACAATGCCGAAGATCTCCTGGCCGACCGGCGTCAGTGTCTGGTCATCAGTGTGCAAAACACCTGGAATGAGCTGACCGTAGCCTACCGTCAGGTGGAGATTGCCGTGCAGGCCATAGCCCAGGCTGACGAAAACCTGCGCCTGCAGCATGATTACTATCAGGCCGGCACCACTACCATGAGCGATGTGCTGGAGGCGCAGTCGCTCTTCCAGCAGAGCCGTGACCGCTTTGTGGAGAACTATGCCAACTACCGCCTGAAGTGTGTGGAATACCTGCAGGCCACAGGGCGGTAGTGCCCCGTCTTGTTTGGATTGGAAATACTCCCGTCTGTTTTTCTTATGAACAGACGGGAGTATGTTTTTTTCTTGAAGGCGTTCTTTTCCTTGTAAAAGAATTATATCTGTTGACAGATATAATTCTTATTTTTTTAGTACATTTGAAAATGCAAATAGGTAAAGACCTACACAAGAACTATATAGATAGATGTTGTTTTTGGATCTAATAAAATGAGCACAATTAAGTCACTTATTTCCCATTTATATAAGAACTATACAAATGGACAATGGGTTATTCAAACCAATGATGAGCACCAAAGGGGAGTGGCCGAACTGGCTGCCACTTTTGCCGGAAGGTTTGGCATGTATTCTTGGGGCTATGTATTGGGAATGCTTCACGACAAAGGCAAGGAACGTAAGGCGTTTCAGCAATATATTCGCAAAATCAATGAAATACCCTTTTCGGACACTCAATACTATGCTGATCACCAGCATGCTTTTGTGGGCGGCCTATGGGCAAGAGATTTGCTAGGAAAAAGCGTGGTTGACCTTTTGATTAATCAGATTATTTCACATCACACCGGGCTACATGACTATGTTGATGTGGAAAATGTGTTGCAGGAGCGGAATTGGCCGGAAGAAATCCGTAAGGAGGAGCAAGTGATTAATCGGGAGCAGATGCTTGCGGAACTTCGTAAATTGCCTTTTTATCAGCAAAAGGCGGAATTGAAGCATTTTCATCATCTTTCGCGTATGCTTTTTTCGTGTCTGGTAGATGCCGATTGGCTCGATACGGAGCGGTTTATGAACGTAGATGCTTGGCAAAAGCGTGGCAGCTCGTCTACGCTTGCCGATTTGTTGCCCATGCTCGAAGCGTATCTGCAGAAACTGCAGGTCGGTGTGGCAGATACTGAGGTAAACCGCATTCGCAATATGGTGCAGAACAGGTGTCGGAGTGCGGCTACCGGTGACAAGGGCTTTTACAGTCTTACCGTGCCTACCGGAGGAGGAAAGACGTTGTCTTCCTTGTTATGGGCCATGAAGCATGCTGTTCATCACGGTATGAGCAGAATTATCATAGCTATTCCCTATACGAGTATTATTGTGCAGACGGCCGGTTTGTTGAAACAAATTTTTGGAGAAGAGCATGTCCTTGAACATCATAGTCAGTTTGACCCTGATGACATAAAGGTGGAAGAAGTTCGTGAAAAAGCGAAGCTGGCTACCGAAAATTGGGACTATCCGATAGTGGTCACGACTAATGTGCAGCTTTTTGAGTCGATGTTTAGCAACCGACCTTCCCATTGTCGTAAACTTCATAATATAGTGAATGCGGTAATTCTATTGGATGAAGTTCAGACCCTACCGACCGGTTTTTTAATGCCGATTGTGGATGCTCTGAAGGCGTATCAGCAGATATTTGGCGTGTCCGTCTTACTGACTACAGCCAGTCAGCCTGTACTTAGCGGACAAATTATGGGAGCTAATCCAAGAGAATATTTTGAGGGAATAGACCATATTACGGAAATTATTCCAGAAGATTTTGCTTTGCATGACAAGCTGCGGCGTGTGGAAATGACCATAGACCCTGTCGGAAAGACTTATGATGAGCTTGCAGCACAGGTGGCTGCATACGATAAGGTATTGTGTATCGTGAATATCCGAAGGGATGCCAGAGAAATTTACGACCGACTGCCGGCTGAGGGCCGAAAACTACATCTTTCAAGGATGATGTGTCCCGCACATATCAGTGAGACGATATGGGAGATAAAAAGACTGATAAAAGACCCGTCGCAATCGGTTGTGAGGGTAGTGGCTACGCAGCTGGTGGAGGCCGGCGTGGATATGGATTTTCCGGTTGTATTCCGTCAGGAAGCAGGACTAGACTCTTTGCTTCAGGCGGCAGGGCGGTGCAATCGTGAGGGGAAGCAGGCGCTTGGACACACCTTTGTGTTCAGTCTGGCGGCAGAGGGACGGACACCTTTCGGCGCTATAGGAAAAGCACACAGTGCAAGGCTGAGCTTGCCGCCAGACAGTGATTGGTTTGCTCCATCCGTGATGAAAGCGTATTTTTTGCAGCTGTATGGTAGGGTGAATTTTGATGTGAAGAATATCAGAAGTTATCTTTACAAATGTGATGAGCTATGCTTTGCTTCGGCATCGGAAGCATTTAAACTGATAGATGACGACAGCGTGAGCGTTATTGTCAACTGGCGCGGGAGTATGGACTTTATCGGAAAACTGAAAGAGTGGGGCTGCACATATGCCTTGATGAAGCAATTGGCAAAATTTACAGTCGGCATTCCGCGTTCGTCTTTTGAGGAATTAGTCAAAATGGGAGCCATCGAGGAAGTTCTGGAGGGCATATATGTATTGCCAGACAGTGCGCAGTATGACGGTGCCACCGGCCTGAGGCTGGATAATCATTGGATGAATGAGTTGCTGATGGTTTAAAGAAAAGACATGTGCCGGGCTGCAGCACTATTGGTTAGAAAATAAAGAAAATGATTTAGAATATGGAACATACAGATAAGGAGTATTGTTTAGAGGTATGGGGTGATTGGGCTTGCTTCACCCGCCCTGAGCTGAAAGTGGAGCGCGTGAGCTATGATGTCATCACTCCATCAGCCGCGCGTGCTATTTTTGAAGCTATATTATTCAAGCGATATGCGATGCGATGGCAAATAACCAAAATTGAGGTGATCAATCCCATCAAATGGACCACCATCAGAAGAAATGAGGTAGGAGCGGTGGCCGGTAAAGCCTCAATTTTTATTGAAGATAAGCGCCAGCAAAAGAATTCTTTGCTGTTGAAAGATGTGCGCTATAGGATCTATGCCAAACTGATTTTTATTCCTATAAAGCATCGTCCGAAGGCGGCTTTTGCACATCATCAGCCGGGAGAAGACGAGAATCCTATGAAATATTACCAAATGTTTGAACGCAGAGCATCGCAAGGTCAATGTTTCACGCAACCTTATCTTGGTTGTCGGGAATTTGCTGCAAACTGGAAATATGTTACCGATACAGAAAATATTAAGCAACCTTTGGCTGAGGATATGGATTTTGGCATCATGCTTTATGACATGGATTTTGAACATAACCCTAAAAAACCGGATGCCATGTTTTATAGGGCAAAGATGCGTCAAGGAGTAATTGTTGTACCTGATAAAGACAGTGAGGAGGTGATGAAATGATATTGAAAGCATTGTATGACTATTATCATAGGAGTGGGGATGATGTGGCTCCATTAGGGTTAGAGTACAAACAGATTGGCTTTATTATTGTATTGGACAGAAACGGCAGGTTCTTGCGCTTTGAGGACCGTAGAATTGATAAGAAGTCGGCACAAACTTTTTTGGTAAAAAAGGGCGTTGGCCGTTCTAGTGCTCCTGTCGCAAATTATTTGTATGACAACAGTCAGTATGTATTTGGATTCTCAGATAAAGGCGATCAGGAAAAAATACATAAATATTTTGATACATTTAAAGCCAAAATAGAAGAGATCTACGAAAAACATCCAAATAATGAAGCTATGGAAGCTGTGCATGCTTTTTATCAGCAGGATTCTATTGCGATGATAGAAACTATGCAACAGGACCCTCTTTGGAATGATATTGTGAAGAATCTCAATAGGAAATATTCTGTTTTTTCTTTTTTAATAGAAGGGGATTTGGAAATTGTGGCTTCAAAGATGGACATCATTATTGATCTGGATGAAGAGAAAAGTGATGGAATGGGTAATGTATGTTTGGTGACAAGTCAACGTGCAAAGACCGTAGAGGTGACTTCTGCCACCATGATACCAGGTAGTCAGGCTACAGCCAAATTGGTTTCGTTTCAGGTAAATTCTGGATATGATTCGTATGGGAAGACAAAAGGAGACAATGCTCCGATATCAGCAGAAGCTGAGTTTGCTTATACCACGGCATTAAACCATCTGTTACGTTCTGATTCTCGAAATAAGTTCTTGGTAGGTACCCGCACTTTTCTGTTTTGGGCTTCATCTGATAGCGAAGCATCAAAACAATCTGAAGACAGCTTGTTCGCTTTGTTGGGGCGTGCAGAACCTGATAGTGACGATCCGAATCGTCGTATAGAGGAAGTCCGTCGTATATTTATGGCCATTTACAATGGTGACTTGCCTTCTGAAAAAGATGATAAGTTTTTTATTTTGGGATTAGCGCCGAATTCTGCCAGAATAGCAGTGACTTATTGGAACGAGACGCCATTACGTGAGTTTGCCGGTAAGATAAGCCGACATTTTGAGGATATGGAAATTGTAGATTTGCGTAAGGAAAAGAAGCCATACGTAGGTTTATATTCAATTCTAGGTAGTGTAACTCTTGGAGGAAAATCCAGTGATGCCATTCCTAATCTTCCGGAAGCTGTGGTAAAAAGTATTTTTCAGGGGCTGCCTTATCCCATGTCTTTATTTCAGGCCTGTATCCGTCGCATACGGGCTGAGCAATCTGTCAATATAGTACGCGCTGCCATCATTAAAGCCTATCTGAACCGATTGAATGATTATTATAACAATAAAAAAATTGATATTATGTTAGACAAAGAAAATCTGAATCAAGGGTATCTTTGTGGGAGATTGTTTGCCGTATTGGAGAATCTGCAGTATGCTGCCAATGGACAAGATACTATTCGCTCCAGTTATATGAACGCGGCTTCATCTACTCCTGCTGCCGTATTTCCCACTATTCTTAAACTGTCAAATAGCCATTACGGCAAATTAGCAAAAGATAAAAAAGGCTTGGCTAATTTCTATGATAATCAGAAAAAGGAAATAATGGCGTTAATTCAAGATTTCCCCAGTACTTTAGCGCTAAATGATCAGGGGCGTTTTTTCCTCGGATATTACCATCAGAAGAATTATAAGGAGAACAAAGAAACCGAAAAATAACAATTAAAAAATAAAGCTATGTCAGAACTTAAAAACAGATTTGATTTCGTATATATTTTTGATGTACAGGATGGAAACCCAAATGGCGATCCCGATGCGGGTAATCTTCCCAGAGTGGATGCAGAAACCGGTATGGGACTTGTTACAGATGTGTGCTTGAAACGTAAGGTTCGTAATTATGTACAGATAGTAAAGTCGGGTCAGGAGGGTGATGATATCCTTATTAAGTCAAAGGAATTTTCGGGTAAGGAAGTCTTTATTAACGGCGAAATCCGAAAGATGTATAAAGAAGACTTGGGAATAGATCTGAAAACAAAAGAGAAAGCCCCGGCAGATAAAGTTGCTGCCGGACGGGAGGCCATGTGTAAAAGGTTTTTTGATGTAAGAACATTTGGTGCTGTGCTCTCAACAGGACCCAATGCCGGTCAGGTGCGGGGAGCTGTTCAAATGACATTCGCTCGCTCAAAAGATATTATAGTTTCTGAAGAACATGCAATTACGGTATGTGCAGCTCGTGATGAAGACAAAACTTATGAATCACAGGTGGGCATACAGGGGCGTAAGGCAACCGTTCCATATGGCCTCTATATTTGTCATGGATTTGTTTCTGCTAATTTGGCCAGGCAAACCGGATTTTCAGAAGAAGACCTCGACTTGTTTTGGGAAGCACTAAAAAATATGTTTGAGGTAGACCGTTCTGCTGCTCGCGGACTGATGAGTGCACAAAAGCTGATTGTTTTTAAGCATGATTCAGAATTGGGCAATGCGCCGGCCAATAAATTGTTCGATTTGGTTAAGGTTGAGAAAGTTTGTGAAGGGGCTCCACGCTCATTTAGTGATTATATGGTGACTGTTGACAAGGAACATGTTCCGGAAAATGTAACTGTGGAGGAATTGATCTGATTTATGTATAGCGAAGACGATATGCTCATGTTGTCGGGGATTCAGCACTTTAGGTTCTGTCCCCGACAGTGGGCTTTGATACATATAGAGCAACAGTGGGAGGACAACCGCCTTACCATTGAGGGACAATTGATGCATGCGCACGTGGATGACCCTTTCTATCGGCAGAAATGTGGAGATCAGATTACGTTGCGGGCCGTACATATTGCTTCGCGTGATTTAGGGCTTTATGGCGTTTCGGATGCCATTGAATTACTTCCTTCTCTATCTGATGAAAATTCCATTTCTCACCCTAAATATTCTGGGAAATGGAATCCTGTAGTCGTGGAGTATAAGCATGGAAAACCGAAAAGTAATGAAGTAGATGAAGTGCAACTGACAGCACAAACCATGTGTCTTGAGGAAATGTATAATATCCATATTTCGAATGGCGTATTTTTTTATGGAGAAATCCGACATCGGGTTAATATTTCTATTACAGATGCTTTGCGTGATATTGTCCGGCAATGTGCCTCTGATATGCACCGTATATATAGTGAAACAAGCTTGCCTAATGCTGAATATGGGAAGCATTGTCACCAATGTTCCCTGAAAGATCTTTGTATGCCTCAAATGACAAAGAATTGCACGAAGGCAACTACGTATCTCCATAATAATTTATATTCATGAGAAAATTGCTGAATACGTTGTACGTCACCACGCCTGAGTCGTATCTTTTTAAGGATGGCCAGAATGTTGTGGTTTCAGTCAATCAGGAAGAAGTCTTTCGCATTCCGGCCATTAATATTGAGGGTATAGTGACCTTTGGTTATATGGGGGCAAGTCCTGGAGTGATGAAGTTGTGTAGTGATAATGGCATATCACTTACTTTCCTTTCTCCGCATGGCCGGTTTATCGGCCGAGTGCAAGGAGCTACCAAAGGTAACGTATTGTTGCGTAAAAAGCAGTACCAGCTATCTGATGATGAATCATGGTCATTACATGTTTCACGGATGATGATAGGGGGAAAAATTCAGAACTATCGTAACATTTTGCGAAGATATATTCGCGACTATGGCGAGTATGCCGACGTCAATCAGGCCATACATGCTTTGGAGTACGCCAAGCGCAATGTACTGATGGCTCAGGATAAGACTACACTGATGGGATATGAGGGCATGGCGTCTAATGCTTATTTTGAGGTGTTTCCGGTGCTGATGCTTCATCAAAAGGAAAATTTCCCCTTTCATGGTCGCAATAGACGTCCGCCCAAAGATGCGGTAAATGCCATGTTGTCCTTTTCCTATACATTGATGGCCAATGATGTGGCCGCCGCACTTGAAACCGTAGGCTTGGATCCATATGTCGGATTCCTTCATACGCTCCGCCCCGGACGTATATCGTTGGCCCTGGATCTCATGGAAGAGTTTCGGGCTTATTTAGGCGACCGTTTGGTGTTGTCGCTGATTAATAAAAAACAGATTACGGCAAAGGATTTTTTATTCCAAGGAGATAACGGAGTGGTAATGACAGATAAAGGTAAGAAAATTCTGATTTCAGCCTGGCAAAGTCGGAAGCGAGAGACCATTATGCATCCCTACTTGAATGAAAAGATAGAAATCGGCCTTTTGCCTTATGTGCAGGCTATGTTAATGGCAAGATTCATTAGGAATGACATCGATGACTATCCAGTATTTCTGATTAAATAAAGGAAAGATAATGTACATTCTTATAACTTATGATGTGGATACCACTAGCAAGGAGGGAGCACGACGCTTGCGGCGTGTGGCAAAGGCTTGTCAGAATTATGGACAAAGGGTTCAGAATTCTGTTTTTGAGTGTGAAGTTACGGAAGCCCAGTTGTGTGTATTAAAAAATCTAATTGATGACATTATTAAATTACAGACGGATAGTGTCAGAATTTATTATCTTAATAAAAATGGTGCCAGACGGGTTGATACTCTTGGTAAGGAAACTGCATACGATGTGAATGATGTGATGATTATTTAGCTTTGCGAATAATAGGTAGTACATATTTTATGTATTTTTCGCATCTCTTGATATAGTGCGTGTTGTATAATTTGTGGGAGTAAATTTTGTGGTCAATTGGCATGACATAATTATGGTTCGCAATATATGCTATCTAAATGTCTGAATAATAGATGTAAAAAATAATAGGGTCGCACCCCGCGTGGGTGCGTGGATTGAAACACGTTGAAAGTCCATATTTAACCTCGTAAGGTACGTCGCACCCCGCGTGGGTGCGTGGATTGAAACATCACTGATAACCTGCCAATCCGTTTCGGAATTGATGTCGCACCCCGCGTGGGTGCGTGGATTGAAACAAATGCTTGGATATATTCCCCCCTATCGGAATCTGTCGCACCCCGCGTGGGTGCGTGGATTGAAACATATACAGACAAACATACAGGAACACAACGGCAAGTCGCACCCCGCGTGGGTGCGTGGATTGAAACTTTTGAGACAACCGAGAAACGAAGTAAAGCCGTAACGTCGCACCCCGCGTGGGTGCGTGGATTGAAACAAACATTTCACGCTGAAAGTCCATATTTAAACTGGTGTCGCACCCCGCGTGGGTGCGTGGATTGAAACTATGTATATAAAAATACCTTGTTATATTTTACTACGTCGCACCCCGCGTGGGTGCGTGGATTGAAACTTGCCTGAATACGTTAAGCGTTACATCTTGCTGCAATGTCGCACCCCGCGTGGGTGCGTGGATTGAAACTGAATATAACGAGAGCGAACAAATTGGAAAGCATCACGTCGCACCCCGCGTGGGTGCGTGGATTGAAACCAATATAGATCTGTGGTTCCTCCATATATTCTCAATGTCGCACCCCGCGTGGGTGCGTGGATTGAAACGCTGTCCATCAGACCCTTGAGTTCCAGTCCGGCACGTCGCACCCCGCGTGGGTGCGTGGATTGAAACATCTACGACGAGTATGCTGCGGCGTATTACACGGGTCGCACCCCGCGTGGGTGCGTGGATTGAAACGAGTTAATCATGTTAGGGTCATTGAGAATGTACTGCATGTCGCACCCCGCGTGGGTGCGTGGATTGAAACTATGAGAGTGTTGGGCTGAAATTCGTGATATATTGTCGCATCTCGTGTTGGGATTAATGACTCGCTTAATGATAGGTTGTTTATTTTTTGCCTACTTCATAGCCGAAAAGTGGGGGAAGGGCAAAAAAAACGGGCAAACAGGAGCTTCTGTGCTTACCTTTGAGTATCTTTGTTTTTGTAAAGAAAACGGACGGCGGCGCCGGGACATGCGATGAGGTTCCGGCGGTGGCGTCATTTTATGACAGATCCATGAATATGAAATCAAATCAACCCGACTGTACGCCGGTGTTCCATCGGCGTATTCCCATTCAGATACGCTTTAATGATGTCGACCGTTACGGTCATGTCAACAACAATGCCTACTTTGCCTTTTACGACCTGGGCAAGGAGGACTACCTGCAACATGTGCTCTGCCCCGACTTCCGTTCGCAGGAGGTGGTGCCGGTAATTGCCAACATCAATGCCGACTTTATTTCTCCGATATTTCTGGGTGACCCCATTGAGGTGGAAACGGCTATTGTACATTTGGGGCAGAAGAGTTTTACGCTCTTGCAGCGGGCCGTCAATACCCGTACGGGCATGGAGGTGTGCCGCTGCACCACGGTGATGGTGTGCTTTAATCTCCACACGCAGCAGTCGGCCGATATCCCGCAGACCTATCGTGACGCCATTGTGGCTTTTGAACATTTGTCGGAAAAGTAAGAAAAAAAGAAAAGTTTATGCCGAAAGTAGAACAAACCGTAGTGTTTACGCAGGAACCGGCGCAGCAGCTCGACGAGTTGGTCGGGGCGCTGCAGGCCGACCGCGTGTTTTTGCTGGTGGACGAAAACACCCGCCGTCATTGTCTGCCCCGCATGAGTGAGGCCCGCTGCCTGCAGGGGGTGAATCCCATCGTCATCGGGGCCACTGATGTCCACAAGAATCTGGATACGCTGGTCCACGTGTGGCAGTCGCTGCAGCAGGGCGGGGCGTCGCGCCGCTCGTGCCTGGTGTGTCTGGGCGGCGGCATGGTGACCGACCTGGGCGGATTTGCGGCCGCCACTTTCAAGCGCGGCATCCGCTGCGTGAATCTGCCCACCACGCTCCTCTCGATGGTCGATGCGGCCGTGGGCGGCAAGACGGGCATCAATTTTGGCGGACTGAAAAACGAAATCGGCGTGTTCCGTCAGCCCGAGGCCGTGATTATCGATACCGGATTCCTGCGCACGCTCGACGACGAGAACCTGCGCTCGGGCTATGCCGAAATGCTCAAGCACGGCTTGATAGCCTCCGAGGCCGCCTGGGCCGAGCTGTTGCGCTTTGATTTGGACCACGTGGACTTCGGGCAGCTCCAGCGGCTGGTGGAGAAGAGCATCGGCGTAAAGGAGCGCATTGTCGACCAGGACCCCACCGAGCGCGGCTTGCGCAAGGCTCTCAATCTGGGCCATACGGCCGGCCATGCGCTGGAGAGTCTGGCCCTGGCCGGGCAGCATCCCGTGTTACACGGTTATGCCGTGGCCTGGGGCTTGGCCTGTGAGCTTTATCTGAGTGTCGTCAAGGCGGGATTCCCGCAGGATATGATGCGCCAGACGGTGCAGTTCGTGCAGCGTTATTATGGTACGATGGGCATTCAGTGTAATGAGTACGACCGCCTGCTTGACTACATGAAGCACGACAAGAAGAATGTGGGCGGAGTCATCAACTTTACGCTCCTGCGTGCTCCCGGCGATATTCTGCTGGACCAGACGGCTACGCAGGAAGAAATATTCGAGATGTTCGACTTTTTCCGCGAATCGCTGGGATAAGTCGTGTAGCCCCTTCGGGCAGAAAATCAATCATACCGCCGTCGGGACCTGATGTTGAGGGTCCCGACGGCGGGATGTGTTTCTTTGGGGGGATAAGATTTTTCCCTTTTCTGGTTGCGGCCTACTGTTTCCGGGGGGTAAAGGTAAACCACTCCAGGTTCATCAGGTCTTTTCCTTCCTCACCCTTGAAGACCAGCACCAGGGCATGTTTGCCGCGTACGGGTTTGATGTCTGTTTCGTGGATGGCATAGGCCAGGTTTCCCTGCGTGGCTGCAACGGGGCACACGCCCAGCAGCGGCCCGTCGGGGCTGTCAATCCGGATTTCAATCCGGGCCTCAGTATTCTTGTCCCAGGTTTTGCAGATGAAATGGTTGACGTCGGCCAGGTTGAAGTCGTAGTATTTCCAGTAGGCACAGTCGTTGTTTCGTATGCCTGTCAGATATTCTACCGGAACGTCGTGTGGCGGACGGCGCACGGTGGTCCACAGATTGCCCGACATCAGGCAGGCGCGTGATGCTTCCATCCGCAGCAGGGGCGACATGGGGCCGCCCACTCCCTGTGTGGTCATCTCCACCTCCGCTATGGTGCCGTCGGGCCTGAAGCTGATGGGTTCCATGCAGGCTTTGCGCATGGACGACGAGCCGTGGGTGGGCCGGTGGTAGGCCACGTACCATTGGTCGTCAATCTCAACGATGCATCCGTGGTTGTTTACCAGGTTTTTCCCGCTTCCCCAGTTGTCGATGATGACTCCCCGATAGGTGTATGGGCCCAGCGGCGAGGTGGCGGTGGCATAGTTCAGCGTGGCACAGTTGGATTCGCCATGACGCTGATGGCCGCCGTAAACGTAATAATATATGCCGTTTCTCTTCCTGACCGAGCTGGCTTCGTTAAAGGCATGTTCCGTATAGGTCAGCAGGCTGTCGTGTATGGCTCCCTCAATGGTGCGCATGTCCTTGCTGAGTCTGGCTCCCTTGGCATAGGCCTGTCCCCAAAACAGATACGCCTGTCCGTCGTCGTCCACAAAGACCGACGGGTCGATACCCGTGATGCCCTCAATGGCCGTGCCTTTTTCAAACGGGCCGTAGGGCGAGCTGTCGGCCTGGTTCAAGAACTTCAACCGTTACAATAACGGTTCGGAAGAA
>ERZ773200.1483-NODE-1483-length-19661-cov-3.589768_pt1 | contig 19661 bp, 11 predicted proteins | sample MGYA00581008_ERZ773200 | MGnify/ENA primary metagenome ERZ773200 (study PRJEB29015, sample SAMEA2737770) | human gut metagenome | biome: human gut; feature: human-associated habitat; material: faeces | place: China | collected 2012 ... | reverse complement strand
AAAGTGACTGTCAATAATAAACTGGCTAGCTGATGATATGAAGAGTAAACTTAATAGGGGTCAGTTTGTGAAAAAAACGCCTCATCCAATGTACTATAATATAACTATAAAAGATTCTAATAACAGTGGCTAACTAGAATCAAAATTATGAAACACATTAAAATACAACGGAAGAAGGAGGATTTGTTATGAAGAATTGGCAGAAGAAAGTACTTGCTGTTGTGCTTGCAATAGCCCTAATTATAACCGGTTTTGCAACGTCAACATTTGTGGATAACAGCAGTAGTAAAGTAGTAAAAGAAACAACAGTTTCTAAAACAAATGATAACAAGTCAGATGTGGCAAAGGCAGACATTGTATCGAACAAGGATACTAAGATTGAAAAGTCTAAAGAGCCTAATGTATCTGACAAGAAAAGTGATGTAAATAATAAGATAGGGAACCCTGATAAGAAGATTGACTATCAGAAAATTATTCATGAAACTAAAGATGAAGACTACAGAAAGAGCGTAAAACTAGCTAAGGGAAGTTTTGTAGTCGTCAGAAAAGAAAATAAGAATACCACTCCTATTCAGGAAGAACAGTGGTACAAAGATGCCAAAGCCACAGGCAGTGAAGTTATTATGGAAGATACTGTAAAGGATGATAATGGAAAAGAAGTTAAGCAGGTATCTTACAAAATAACAACAGAAGAAAAAGATATTTGGAGCATAGTAGATAATACAAACAATCAGAATGCAGTAGAAATAGCTGAACCTGTGTACAAATATTATACAAGTGAAGAATCAGTTACATCTGCAGAATACAACAAAGGTATGGAAAAGCAGTGGTACTTAAAAGACCAGAAACTTGAGTCAGTATGGGGCAATGAAGACTATGGAAATACTGCAGGTGAAGGAACAGTAGTAGCTGTTATTGATACAGGTGTGGATTACAACCATGAAGACCTTCAGGATAATATATGGACTAACAGCGCAGAGGTAAGCGGAACAACAGGTGCTGATGATGACAACAATGGATATGTAGATGATGTACACGGAATTAACCTAATAGATCCTAATGAAACACCTATGGATGACCATGGTCACGGAACACATGTGGCAGGTATTATTGCCATGGAAAACAACAATGTAGGCGGAGTGGGTATAGCCTACAAATCTAAGATAATGCCAATTAAGGCAGGGGGTTCAGATGGAACATTTAATTCTACAGATATCGCAAAGGGAATAGAATATGCATATAAGAATGGTGCAGATGTAATTAATATGTCATTTGGTTCATCAGCTCATTCAGCCTTAATAGAAAACGCCCTACAGGATGCATTCGGAAGCTGTGTACTTGTAGCAGCAGCAGGTAATGAGGGTATGCCAACAGCAGATTGCCCATTAGGTGGTGTAAATATTTATCCTGCAGCATATTCTTATGTAATAGGTGTAATGGCATATGATGAAGATAATAAATTTGCAAGTTTCTCTAACTGGGATTATATACCTAATGCCAATGCAGAGTACGAAGTTGTTGCACCGGGTGTAAATATATACAGTACACTGCCTAATGGACGTTACGCAACATGGAATGGAACATCTATGGCGACACCTATGGTATCGGCAGAGGCTGCCATACTTAGAAGTTCATTAAAGGATAAGAGCACATACTCATCAAGATATATAATGGGACAATTAGTGGGAGCTACAGAAGATACAATCACATACAATAATGAAGATATAAAAAAGACTTATAACTATAGTAAATTATCATTAACGGATTCCCTGACTAATAAGCCTAAGCCTAATCTTAATGTGTATGAAGTATACGCCTTCGATTCAGAGGATATATCAAAGGCCAACAATGGTGATGGAATAATCCAGCCGGGTGAAACAATAGACTTGGCAATAGGTCTTCGTAATCAGTGGGGAGCAGCTAAGGATGTTACTATCACAGTTAATGCTACAACTAATGGAATAGACAATCAATATGTAGAATTCATATCTGATAATGAAGTAGCAATAGATGAAATAGGAAGCTTTGGAACCCAGAATAATGGTTTCATATACAATGAATCAAAAACAGTAGTAGGTGTAGAACATCCAATAAGAATAAAAATAAAAGAAAATGCACCTAACGATTTAAACATTCAATTCAATATAAACTATAAAGCTAAAAATGGATTAGATGAAAATGATACTACTGTCTATAGACAGTCATATGACACAACCTACACTATTCATATAGTAAAGGGAACAGTGCTTTCAGGAAAAATAACTGAAGATACAACTTTGACAGCTGATAATTACTACATAATTAAAAATTCACTTCTTATACCAAAGGGAGTAACTGTAAATGTAGAACCTGGAACAAAGATACAGTTCTGGGCATCAGATCAGTATTCGGCATATGGTGATAACTACATTGCGTGCATATCAGTAAAGGGCAATATGCACTTTAATGGAACAGAAAGCCAGCCAATAGATTTATTTCCGGGAAAAGATTTTGAACAGTACTGCGTAAATGTGAAAAAATCAGATTCAGGAACAGTAGATATGAACTATGTTAATATTACAAATCCTACCATAGACATAAGCAGTGGTTCACATTTAAATTGCGTACAAAATATGGATTTGGTGTATGATAGATATTTTAATAATGGTAATTTGCGCATTGATACAAAAGGGGCAAGAATATATGCAGAGTATTTAGGAAAATCTAAAATCTCTAATTTTAGATCAAAACCATTTTATACGGGAGCTATGGTATTTGGAAATATGGATACAGTTTTATTTGATAATTGCTATTTGACAAGTGATTTTTATGGTGATGGATTTATTGGAAATGTCAAGTCAAGTATAAACTGTACGTATTTGGTAAATGAAGCAACTGTAGATTCAGACTATGGTACTAGCAGATACGCTTCGAAACTTGTAAATCCGGGAGAATATTTTAGAACTCCGGATTGCAGTGTGGTTAGTAATATTTACAATGTGAATGGGAAAAAATATGTTGCATATAAATTTGATAATTATTTTTATAGAGAAAATTATGTAGATGGATATGATACGAAAGCGTTTGATAATTATCTTACATTGGAAAAAGTATTGGAAAAAAATAATGCAAATTTGGCTATGCTTAATTTGAACGATACTGATGAAAAAAATATATTAAACAAAGTATTTAATGATATTTTAGGAGAAGGAAGCAGTAAGGATTTAGAACTTGCCGGTGGATATTATTATGATGAAGATAATGATAAAATACTAGATGTAAAAGGTGAGGAGACAAGTAACGTTGAAAGATATAGTTTTTCTAAAGACAGTAAAATAGGAACTTATAGGATATATAATAGCGCTGTGACGTGCTATGGAACTAGAGATTTAAGAGAGTATGTATTGGTAGAATTTCCGGAAGAAGCAAAAGATTCAGTAATAAACAATCCTAATATAAGTTTAGAAAATACAGGTGTATTAAAAAATGCAGCATTTAAGGGAAATGCTATTTTAAATCGACTTATTTGTACTGATACATCAGAGTGGATGAAGATTATAACTCCATCAAATAGCAATTTAACTTATATGGCAACGGATAATTATTGGGGAACTACAGATGAAAATCTTATTCAGAAACAGTTAGTTGATTTTGATACAAATACAAATTATGCGGATATTATTACAAGCCCATATTTAGACAAGCCATCAGAGGAAACTTATCCTTGTGTTTCAGATATTTACATTACAGATAAGAATGGTGATAAGGTAGATACTGTTGGTAATGGTACATATGATGTACATGTTTTGTTTAACAGAGATATGGATCAGGAGACAGATCCAATGGTTTCTTATGGACCGGATGATCCATATACAGATTATACTTTAAAGGGACAGTGGAATAGTGCAAGGGAATGGGTTGGTAAGATGCCTATTAAGGTTCTTATTAATCAGGGACATCAGTATTTCAGAGTTAAAGATGCTGCTGCAGCAGATGACCATTGGCTTACTACAGGAACTGACTGGGGAAGATTTGAATTCGATGTTACTGCCAGTGGAGCAGAAGCATTAACATTGCAGTCAGAAGGAAGAGTTGGAAGTATTTACCTTAACTGGACACAGGATGAATATGACACTATGGCAGGCTTTAATATTGATAGAAGTGAAACAGGGGAGGAAGGAAGCTTTAAGAAGATTAATTCATCTATTTTGTTATCAGAAGAGAAAGAATACGAAGACAAAAAAGTCGAGGCAGGAAAGAAGTATTATTATTACTTTACAGTAGTAGATACGGCAATGTCTGAGTCAAGACCTTCTAATATTACTTCTAATACAGCAGTAGATGATAAGCCACCGGTAATTAAACATACACCACTTAATTCCATAATTAATGGAGTAGGTGCTACTATTACAGCTACAGTTAAGGATAATATTGGAGTACAAGGCGTAACTTTATTCTATAGAATGGAAGGCGAAGAGAACTATAAGTCAGTTACAATGAACAACACAACAGGTATTAATTACACAGCGCACATTGATGCAGAGGATATGAATGTTGGAAATCTGCAATACTATATAGAGGCAACAGACGGTACTAATTATGCTTATAGTGGTAGTATCGGTGAACCGAATATAGTACCGGTAGAATCTAAGGCGTATATCTCGGCAGTTAGAGCTGAATCAGGTATAGTTGGAAAGAGCATGACAGGAACAGTTAAGGGTATTAATTTCAACGAAAATGATAAAGTTGTAATTGATGACAAGGAAGTTGATACAGAATATATATCTGCTAAAGAGCTTAAATTCACATATAAGCCTGAATATATGGGAAAGAAGGATGTTCAGCTTACAGAGAATCAGGTAGTGGTATCAAGTTACAAAGAAGCTTTCGATGTTACAGATCCTAATGTAAGGGTTTACAATGATGAAGATATAGTCGTAAAAGAATTAAATATAGAAAAATATATTTATTTAAAAACAAACTTTTCAGGAAAAATAAAAAGCTTAGAAGTTAAAATGTCAGATAAGAGTTTTATTAGTTCAATAAGTAATATTAGCTCTAGTAGTACAGGAGGCGTATATAAATATAAATTTGATAATCAGACTATTAATGGCGGCAAATTAGGATATTTCTATTATTATAATGCGACTACTGAATCTAAACCGGAAATTACAAGTGTTAAGATTAATGGTGTTGAAGTAGAGAATCTTGACTATGACCAGGATAGAATATCATTTATTGAACAGAGTGAATATGTTCCTGTTAAGAGTATAAAGGCTAAGAATTCAAGAGTTACATTAGACATAGGCGATTCCTTTACACCTGAGGTAACAGTATCACCGGCTAATGCTACATATCATGATTATGTTGAATATAGTTATAATTCTTCCATATTGAAACAGAACGAGGACGGTTCATTTACAGCTATTCAAAGTGGCGGAACTAATATGTGCATAAATAGTGACGGTGTAAGTGAATGTGTATACGTTACTGTTAATGAGATGCCTGTAAAGGAGATTACTTCAGAAAGCAAGAAGTATTCAGGAACTGTAGGCAATATTGTTACTATCAAGTTACAGGCTAAGCCAATAGAGTCAATAGCAACTATTAACTGGTCTTATAACGATTCAGTTAAACTTGTTCAGTCAACAGACAATGGTAGAACTTGTGTATTTGAATTAACTAAAACTGGTTCTACTACAGTAACAGCATATTATAACAATGCTAGGTGTGAGATTCCTATTGAGATATTTAAGGATGAGGCATATGTAGAATTAAGTCAGGATATTGTAACAATGTATGCTGATGAAACATATACAGCCGATGCACAGATTAGAAACGAAACAAGTAACCAGAAGAGAAATATTCAGTGGACATCAAGTAATACGGCAGTTGCAACAGTTAATTCAGATGGAACTATTACAGCCGTAGGTAATGGATATGCAGTTGTTTCGGCATCACTTGAAAAGAGTAATCAGAAGGCTGGCATTATAGTTCTTGTTAATTCAAGTGATACAAGCTATGAATTAGGTGACGTTAATATGGATGGAAGAGTAACGGCAGTAGATGCTATGCTTACTTTGAAATTAGCATTAATTGACAATCCTACAGATGCAATAACAGGACTTGCTGATGTTAACGGAGACGGAAAGATAACAGCAGTAGATGCTATGAGAATATTACAATATGCTACAGGAGAAATAACGCAGTTTAAATAAGGAAGGTGTTTAGATGAAAATAAAGAATAAATTTTATCATTTTATTGTAAGCATCATTCTTGTAGTTTCATTGTTAGCAGGGACAATAGTCCCTGCTAATACAATAGTAAAGGCAGATGATAACAATCCAACAATATGGACATCCTATGAACAGAGCAATGGTGTTTTTACAATACATTATTATGGAACAGGAATAACTAATCTAAGCAGTTATCAAATGTTAATCAAATATGACAATGAGAAGCTTAGTTATAAAGAATGCAAGTTTAGCAGTGAGTTTGGATCAACAATAACATCAGCCAAAGAAAGTCAGGGTACAGTTAAAATAGCATTAATTAATGGCAATGGTTTGTCGGTAAGTGATAAAGAATTGTTTGCAATTACATATACAGCTGACTTCGTAGGAAGTGAACAGTGTGTATTTAATACGAATATAAATGAAGCATATGACAGAAATCTTTCTAACATAGACTTTAATATTGATTCACAATTAACCATAAATGTTAATAACCCACTTAGTGATAATTATCAGGTTAACCTAGAAGGAACTACAGATGCTAATGCTAATGATACAGTACAGTGCAGGTTTGGCTTTAGTCACAATGCAGGAGTAATGTCCGGAAGCTTTATTTTACATTATAATGAGGAGCAGGTAAGATTTCAGAAAGTCACAGCTAACAAAAATGTTGAAGGCTTAATTGTTTCATATAATAAGGTTGAAGAAGGAACTGTTAAGGTAGCCTATGCTTTTAATAAATGTTCTACAACAACGATGAATTTTCTGAATATGGAGTTTATACCTTTAGAGAAATCAACATCTAGTAACATTTCATTATCAGATGTAACAATAACAAACGAGCAGTTGCAGGAATGCACTTTTGATGGAAGTTATGAAGCAACAATATCAACGTCAGAGCAGCAGTCAGATAATTTGTTTACGGTAAATGGTCTTGATTCAATAGATTCACAGAAAACATTTGATGTAACAATAGATTTGGCAGGCAATTCAGGAATAGCTTCAATGACAGCTTATCTTGAATATGACAAAGATATATTTGAAATACAGGATGCGTCATTTTCTGATGGGATTTTGAAAAATTCATTTACTAATGTTTCAACTTCAACTAAAGGAAAAGTTAAATTTGCTTTTATGTCAACAGACGATATAAAGGCTGACGGACAGGTTATTAAATTGACCTTTAAGGCTATAAAGAATGAGAATGTATCAGGCAAGTTCCAGCTTGTTGTAGATGAACTTACAGATTCAAACGCTACAAAACAGGAATACAATATTGCAGATTTAACAACTAAAGTAAACAAAATCTGTATTCATAATTACATAGGACCGGATTTTCAGTGGTCAGATGATTATAGTACATGTAAGGCTGTGTACACATGCGAATATAATAGTGAGCATGTTATTAAAGTGGACTGTGATGTGGAAACAACCAGAACGGAAGCAACATGCGAGGATGATGGAAACATAACACACACAGCAACCGGAACATACAATGACCAAAAAATAGCTGATGTACAAAAAGAAACAATTTCAGCCAAGGGACATGTTAAAGGCAAAGTAAAGATTGAAAATGCCACGGAAGCAACATGTGAAGAAGGTGGAAGCTATGACGAAGTAGTTTACTGTACAGTCTGCAATAAAGAGTTAAGCAGAACAACAGTAAAGACAGAAGCAAAGGGTCACGTTAAAGGCGAAGTAAAGATTGAAAATGCCACCGAAGCAACATGTGAAGAAGGTGGAAGCTATGACGAAGTAGTTTATTGTACAGTATGCAATAAGGAACTAAGTAGAAATACAGTAAGGACAGAAGCGTTAGGTCATAAATGGAATGAAGGAAAGATAACCACCCAGCCAACATGTACGGAAGAAGGAGTGAAAACTTTCGAATGCATGGTATGTGGAAAGACCAAGACAGAGAAAGTATCAGCCTTAGGTCACAACTGGAATGAAGACTTTACAGTGGACAAGGAATCAACCTGTGAAGAAACAGGCTTAAAGTCAATTCATTGTAAGAGATGTGACGAAAGAAAAGAAATAACAACAATTCCAGCCAAGGGACATGTTAAAGGCGAAGTAAAGATTGAAAATGTCACGGAATCCACATGCGAAGAAGGTGGAAACTATGATGAAGTAGTTTACTGTACAGTATGCAATAAGGAACTAAGCAGAAATACAGTAAAGACAAAAGCAAAAGGTCACAAGTGGAACGAGGGCAAGGTAACCACAGAACCAACATGCACAGAAGAAGGAGTTAAGACATTTGAATGTACAGTCTGTGGAAAGACAAAGACAGAAAAAGTAGAAGCCTTAGGACATGATTGGAACAATGATTTCACAGTAGATAAGGAAGCAACTTGTGAAGAAACAGGATTGAAATCAATTCATTGCAAGAGATGTGATTCAAAGAAGGATGAAACAGTTATTCCGGCAAAAGGACATGTAGAAGGCGAGAAGAAAATCGAGAATGCAACAGAAGCAGTATGCGAAGCTGGAGGAAGTTATGACGAAGTAGTTTATTGTACAGTCTGCAATAAAGAGTTAAGCAGAACAACAGTAAAGACAGAAGCAAAGGGTCATAAATGGAATAAAGGCAAAGTTACAACAGAGCCAACTTATGCAGAAGAAGGAGTGAAAACTTATACTTGTACAGCTTGTGGCGCAACAAAAACTGAAGTTATTCCAAAAAGAAATATGGAATATACAGTTGGAAGTACCTATCAGGACATTTCAACTAACGCTATTTATCGCATAACTGTAATTAATCAGCAGGTTGAATATGTTTGCCCAATTGATAAGAAGCTTAAGAAAGCAACAATACCATCACAGATTAGGATAGGAAATGTTACTTACAAGGTTACTTCGATTGGTAATAATGCATTTAAGAGGTGCAAGAATCTTTCAAGCATTACAATAGGTAATAATATAAGTAAGATAGGAAATAAAGCATTCTACAACTGCAAAAAACTTAAAAAGATTAAAATTAAATCAAAGAAGTTAACTTTAAAGAAGATTGGAAAATCTGCTTTTAAGAAGATTAATAAGAAAGCCAAGATAAGCGTACCAAAGAGTAAGAAGAAATCTTACAAAAAGATGCTTACCCAAAAAGGTTTGAGTAAAACAGTTAAAATTAAATAATAAGAGTGAAAGATGCTACATTTAAGAGAAATGTGGCATCTTTTTGATAACACATCAAAGAAACAGCCCAGTTTAAACCACATTATCAATTAAATCCATCATAAAAGTAAAAAAATAATAGAGGATGCTATCACAACATCCTCTATTATTTAACAAATTTCAATTTTATATTGTTATCCATCCAAATGCATTTGCGATTGAACTTAATAGTATTATTGCCGCAAATAATGGGCAGAGATATTTAATCATGAAATTGAAAATCTTCTTTCTGCGGAATGTACCTTCCCCATGAAGTACTTCTTCTTCAATCTTCCTAAGTCCAATTACTTTTGAAACAAGTAAGCATGTAGCAAATGCAGCAATTGGCATCATTACAGAATTAGTTAAGAAATCGAAGAAATCTAAGAATTGCATTCCAATAATCTTAACGCAGCCTAAAGGACCATAGCCTAATGATGAAAGACTTCCAAGAACAAGCATAATTCCACCAAGAATGATTGTTGACTTCTTTCTGTTCCATCCGAATTGGTCCTCAAATGTTGAAACAGCACTTTCTGTTAATGCAATTGAGCTTGTAAGTGCAGCAAATAGTACTAATGTGAAGAAAAGAATACCAACAACCATGCTAAGTCCCATGCTTTCGAACATCTTAGGAATTGTAATAAACATAAGTGAAGGACCTGCCTTTAAGGCTTCAGGGTCGCCACCTGAGAAGGCGAAAACTGCAGGAATTATCATAAGTCCGGCCATAATAGCAATGGCAGTGTCAAAGATTTCTACATTTCTGGTAGACTCTTCTATAGATATATCTTTTTTCATATATGAGCCAAATGTAATCAAAATACCCATTGCAATAGACAGTGAATAGAACATCTGTCCCATAGCTGCAACTACAGTCATCCATGAAAAGTTCTTAACATTAGGAACAAGAAAATATTTTACACCGGCCAAAGCGCCCGGTCTTGTTACCGAATAAATCATAATAATAAAAGAAAGAACTACAAGGATAGGCATCATAAATTTTGAAACACGTTCAATACCATTTCTAACTCCGGCATAAATAATTGCTAAAGTTATAAAAGTAAATATAATAAAACAAACTTCAGCGGAAAAACCACCTGAAATAAAACCGGTGAAATAATCATCTCCGGCCAAAAGTTTGCTGTCACCAATAATATATTCGGCAAGATATTTAATAACCCAGCCACCGATAACAGAATAGTACGGAACAATAAGTATAGGAATGATGGCATTAATCCATCCGCCTAAAGATACAAACTTAGAGTTACTAAATGATTTAAAAGCACCAACAGGGCTTTTCTTAGTCATACGACCAATAGAAGTTTCAGCTACAATCATTGTATATCCGAAAGTAAGGGCCAGAATAATATATACCAATAGGAAAATACCACCGCCATATTTTGCAGCAAGATAAGGAAATCTCCAAATATTTCCCAGTCCTACAGAAGCCCCTGCAGCTGAAAGAACGAAGCCTAGCTTTCCGGAGAAAGAGCTTCTTTTGTCATTGTGTTTTTTCATAATATTTTTACCTTTCTTATTACCTTTTTAGGTGTATTTAGAAAGCATAACATATAGTAAGAAAAAATACAATTTATAAAAATAAAAAAGAGAATGTTAGTAATTGACAATATGGTATTTTTACCATATTATTAGGAAGACTTGTAGCAGGTATGGGAATGCAGCTGAAAATTGAATTTGTTCCAATGAAGTCACAGTTGCGAAAATAACCTGAATGAGTTAAGCTTATATCCGTATAAATTATATTAGATTAGCAAAAGATATGGAGAAAAGTTATGTTATATATTATGAGACACGGAAAAACAGATTGGAATGCCAAGCATAAGCTTCAAGGTCGTACAGATATTCCATTAAATGAAGAAGGCATTCAGATGGCAGAGCAAGCCAAAGAAAAATATAAAGATGTTAATTTTGACATATGCTATTGCTCACCGCTTGTTAGGGCAAAGCAGACAGCTGAAATTGTTTTGGAAGGAAGAAACATTCCTATTGTATATGACGACAGGCTTATGGAAATGTGTTTTGGCGTGTATGAAGGTGTAACACATCCGTCTCAGATAGAGGGAAGCCCTATTAGAAAGTTGTTTAAGGATCCGGCTAATTATCCGGGTGTGGAAGATGGAGAAACTTTTGATGATTTGTTTGCCAGAACAGGAAGTTTTCTTAAAGAAGTAGTTCAGCCACAGTTAGATGCAGGTAAGGATGTTATTATTGTGGGACATGGAGCAATGGATTCAAGCATTGTGTGTCAGGTGCAAAATATTCCGTTGGAAAAATTCTGGGACGCAGGCATTGAGAACTGTAAATTAATGAAATTGCTTTAAGGCTGATAGCAAAAAAATTTAATAAAGTATAAAATAAGACTTGAATTTTAATATTAATAAAAAACCAGAAGTGAAGAATTAATAGAAAATATTTTTAAATAAGTATATAAAAAACAGAGGTGCGTCTTGCTTTCATTAGATTAAACATCTAACAAGCAAACAAAACATCGTCCTCTGTTTTTTTGTGTCAAAGCACATATGAATATTATTTTAAAAAAATATGATGGAACATGGGAATAAAATCTATAATAGCATTGCAGAATTACAGAAAGATATAGGTATAAGAGCAAATGTCAGGCAAGGAAATATAAGGCAACCGAAATCGGATGTAACAATTTTGTAATATTTAAGCAATAGGAGGTAATTGGAATAAGTGTCGTTATTTACCAAATTATATGCTCACTAAATTCTATATTTACCAAATGCTTAAAACGTGCTGAAGTAAAAGGCTTACGCAAGTTATACCAATCCAGCAACAGCCGCCAAGCAAAATAGGTTTGCCACCATTTTTGATAAGCTTGACAACATTACAGCCAAGACCAATGGCAGCCATGGCAAGAGTAATAAAGAATTTACTAAGCTCTTTAAGTGGTGCAAATACTGATGATGGAACACCAAGACTTATGGCAATTGTTGTAATAAGAGAAGCAACAATAAACCACAAAATAAACATAGGAAAAGCTTTCTTAAAACTAAATCCACCTTCATTTGAATTGCTACCTGACTGTTTTGCCCTAAATAAAGCGAGAACCAAAGTAATAGGAATTATTGCAAGAGTTCTTGTAAGCTTAACTGTAACGGCTTTATCAAGTGTCTGAGTTCCAAGGTTCCACATACTGTCCCAAGTAGAAGCAGTAGCTGTAACTGATGAAGTATCATTAACAGCAGTGCCGGCAAATATACCAAAGGCTTCACCGGATGTTGTATCAAAGCCTAAGAAATGTCCAAACATTGGAAACAATAAAGCAGCTAAAACATTGAAAAAGAAAATAACAGAAATAGCCTGAGCTACTTCGTCATCATCTGCATCAATAATAGGTGCTGTTGCAGCAATGGCAGAACCACCGCAAATAGAAGATCCTACACCGATTAAAGTACTGATATTTGAATCAATGTGCATAGCTTTGTGAAGTGCGAATGCTATAATCAAAGATGTGGAAATTGTACAAATAATTATTGGAAGTGATTGCTTTCCGGTACTAAATATTACGTTAAGATTAAGACCGAAGCCCAATAAAATAACTGCATACTGAAGTATTTTTTTTGATGTAAAAGTAATTCCCGGTTTGAAAGTTTTTCCCGGTTGCCAGAATAAAGCAATAACCATACCGGCAATGATAGCAATAACGGCACTTCCAATAATAGGAAAGATTTTGCCAAGTATACAGGCAGGAATTGCGATTGCAAGGCAAACTAATAAGCCTTTGTATTTTTCTTTTATAAGGTTCATTTAAAATCTCCTTTGTGAAAAGTATTTTTGAAATTTAATCGTAAATTATAGTTACAAGCTATAGAGCAGGAACTATTTCAACATAAATCTGGTCAAATTTGTCTATCAAATCTTTTGTGATATGTTCCTGTATTTTTTTGAAATCCTTGATTTTTATAGTGTCATTTTTGCTTTTAACGTAGACTTCAATCCATGTTTTACGCCCTGTTTGTGTAACATCTAAGAAATCAAGACTATATTCATAATTGCTAATGTCCTTATTTACAACTTCTCTGATTTCATCCATAATCTGTTGGTCAGGCGAGAATAAAACCAATTCCTTTAAGTTTTTGATAATCTGCACAATCGGCTCTTTTACAAGGAATAATGCAACAATAATTGCCACAGAAGAATCTATGTAAGGAATAATAAAATTAATTGGGCTGTGTGTAAGGAAAATCTGGAACAAAAATGCAACTGAAATTCCAAGAGTACTTACAATGTCAACCTTCCACAAATAAAGCTCTGATTTGATTATCATTGAGGAATAGTTACGGCTAAGATAATGAAGGACAAGGTACATAATTATGCAGCACACGCAAAGAGAAGCTTCATATATAAGAACGTTTGTGGCATTAACTGTGTGTCCACCGTGAAGTAAAACTGTAATGTTGTTTGTAATCATATTGATAACTACAATAAGTAAAACAATATATTTTACAAGAACAAGTAATGATTCAATTTGAGAAAAACCATAAGGTTTCTTTTCAGAAACAGGTTTGTATAGAAAAGGAACCAAAATAAACATTGGAAGCAATAGTAATAAGTCAAACAAGTCAAATATGCCGTCAGTCATTACGGTTTTTGAACCTAAGACAAAGGAAGCGATGATTTCAAATACTGTAAAAGTAATGGTGCCTCCCAGTGACAGCCTTAAAATTTTGTTCTCCGTTTTGTACTTTTGTTGGTCCATAATAAATAAAAAATCCTTTCTTTTTCTTCTCAAATATAATAAATCGGGTATAATACAATAGTCAATAGATAATTATAAATAAAAAATTGCTTTCCAAAGTATTTATGTTGGAACCATAAAAATGTTATGATATTATAAATAAAAAGCGAAACGGAAAATAATCAATATAGTGAAATGGAGGATTAGATATGGACAAAAAAGCAATATATAATTTAAGTTACGGAGTATTTATGGTATCAACTAAGGCAGGTGAAGTGGCTAACGGTTGTATTACAAACACTTGTATTCAGGTAGCAAGCAATCCTGTAAGAATAGCAATTTCGGTATTGAACAGTAACTACACTTGCGATTTGATTAAAGAAAGTGGCATTTTTGCAGTAAGCATTTTGGACAATGATTGTACATTTGAAACAATAAAGCATTTTGGCTTTCAGTCAGGAAGAGATGTGGACAAGTTTGGAAACATTACACCACCTACAGATTGTAATGATGTACCATATCTTGGCTGGCAATCCTGCGCAGTTATTAGTGGAAAAGTTGTTGAGCAACATGATCTTGGAACACACACATTATTTATTGCAGAAGTTGTTGATGCAAAGGTATTAAGCGATAAAGAACCTATAACTTATGCAAAATATCAAAATGAAATAAAGCCGAAAAACAATGCAGCATCTGCAAAAGAAGATGGCAAAAAAATTGTTGGTTGGAGATGTAAGATTTGCAATTATGTTTATGAGGGAAGTAAGTTGCCGGAAGATTATGCCTGTCCGTTATGCGGTCATGGATCAGATGATTTTGAGCCAATATATGAAAGCTAACTGTTGTGCCCAAAGGTAATTATTCCATCATTGTGTAAGCACAGGTTAAATAATGACTTATAACTTTTAGACAAATCAAAAAAAGTATGCTACAATGTTGAACTGTACAGTGTGAATGTACGACTTTTAATGGACTAAAGGAGAAACGAGAAAATGAATATTGTTTGTTTAGATTTAGAGGGAGTATTAGTTCCTGAAATATGGATTGCATTTGCAGAAGAAACAGGAATCCCTGAACTTAAGAGAACAACAAGAGATGAGCCTGATTACGATAAGCTTATGAATTATAGAATTAACATCTTAAAAGAGCACGGATTAGGACTTAAGGAAATTCAGGAAACAATTGCAAAGATTGATCCTATGCCTGGTGCAAAAGAATTTTTAGATGAATTAAGAGAGATTACTCAGGTAATTATTATTAGTGATACATTTACACAGTTTGCAGGACCTTTAATGAAGAAGTTAGGTTATCCTACAATTTTCTGTAACTCATTGGAAGTAGCAGAAGATGGAGAAATCACAGGATTTAAGATGAGAATTGAAAACTCAAAACTTACTACGGTAAAGGCATTGCAGTCAATCGGATATGACACAATTGCCAGCGGCGACAGCCACAATGACCTTGGAATGATTAAGGCAAGTAAGGCAGGATTTTTATTCAGAAGCACAGATGAAATCAAGAAAGAATATCCTGAACTTCCTGCTTTTGAAACATATGATGAATTAATGGCTGCAATCAAGGAAGCATTATAATATAAGAAATTTAAATTAAATCAGAGTAATAAAGAACTATGTTTGATACTGGAAATTTATTGTAGCATAGTTCTTTTTTTTGCATTTATGGAAAGGATATAAACATATTATATTTGACCGAGCTGAATGCAAGGAATGCTTCTTGTCCAAAGGACAAGGAGATGTGGACTGGAGTGAAGCTAATAAACATCGCGTAAAACTTATATTTGTACCATATACGGTAATTCTTTTTTATATGGTACAGAGTTGTTCAGGTTTGAACTGGAAGAAGCTAATATCTGTACCATATATGAAAATTCTTGCTCGTATGGTACAGATTTTTTCTGATTTGAGCTGGGACAAACTTATATTTGTACCATATATGAGATTTCTTGCTCATATGGTACAGATTTGTTCTGATTTGAGATTGAACAAGCTTGTATTTGTACTATATATGAAATTTGTTGCTCGTATGGTACAGATTTGTTCTGATTTGAGATTGAACAAGCTCGTATTTGTACCATATGTAAAATTTCTTGCTTGTATGGTACAGATTTCTTCTGCGTTAAGCAGGAACAAGCTAATATCTGTACCATATTTGAAATTTCTTGTTCGTATGGTACAACCTTACCTCACAGAATATGAGAACTCGGTTCTATGTGGTAGTTACATATTAGTTTGAATATGATGAATCTTTGTATCTGCCACATAAAAAGAGAAAACTTAATCATATGGGGCAATTCATATTATTTTCAATAACAATGAATCTTGAAATCTACCCCATAGTATGCATAAACTTGCTTCTATGGGGTAATTACCTACTTGAATTGAATTAACCTTGTCTTCTACCAAACTACATAAACTGGAAGTTTAAATAGTTTCCCAAAATCATAGATATTATGTTATACTGTTTTTAGTGTAGAAAAGAGGGAGTATTGAAAAATCAATAATTTATTCTAATCAAATTCTAAATTTGTTAAAATCTATTATTTATCCCCGAAAAGTTCGTTGCAAAAAGAGTTGTAAGAGTTGCAAAAAAAGTTGCATAGAGTTGCGAAAATTAAAAGAGTTGCAATAGTTACCATAGAACCCCACAATGAAAGTAAAAGAGGGAATGTATATGAAGAAAATATTGGAGGCAATTAAGAAATTCTTTTCTGCATCTCACGAAAGGGAGCGAAAAGGAATACAGGCGACTAAGCATGGAATGTTTAACAATTTCGTATATGCAGTAAAGCTGACATGGCAGTTAAACAATCAGTTTATTATAGCAATGATTGTAATGGGAGTATTGTCGGCATTGTATATGCTTATTGGAATTTATATTCCAAAGATTGTATTGGCATTAGTAGAAAATAAAGTTACAACAGACACAATGATTAAAGTGTTGGTAGCAGTGGGAATTATAATTCTTGTAGTAAAGCTTATCAACACAAAGGCTCAATATGTAGGCGAGTATGCCTGGGACAAGGTATATAAGGGGTTAGTTTCAAAATATCTCAGAAAATCATTTACAACAGATTTTAAAAATATGGAAAATCCGGATTTCCTTGATTTGATTGAAAGATCAAAACATGCAATGTATAACTATCAGGGAATTAGTGGTTACTGTAGAAGAGGAAGTAATATTCTTTCAAATATTGTACTTGTAGTTATAGCAGGTGCGGCAATAGCAGTAATTAATCCTTTGATAATTTTGGTGCTGGTAGTTATTTCATATTTTATATATAAAATCCTTGATTCAACAATGGAGTGGATGAAAGTAAATTTTAGAGATGCAATGTCATCTAATTTTAGAAAAAATTATTATTTTTCTTCCACAGCAAGAGATTTTAAATATGCCAAAGACATAAGATTATTTAAAATGCAGGATTTTATTGAACAGACGTGGAAAGACATAAATACAGTTTATTATGCAGCCTGCAAAAAAAATCACAGAAAATGGGTAATGTGCGAGGCAAAGATGAGTTTTCTTCGCCTTTTTCAGAATTTATTACTATACGTAGTATTGATTTATATGGTTTTAAATAAGGGAATGAGCATTTCTGATTTTGTTTTATACATAGGTTTGGTTGCATCATTTTCCACAGCTATGACAGATATGTTCTGCAATATGGTTTGGATGAATATGAACCGAATGGAACTTGACGATTTTAGAACATTTATGGACTGGAATGAGGACAAGCCTGACATTGAAAAAGGCCAGGGCGTAAGTAAGAATATAGGCTTGAAGCAATTTGAGTTTAAATTTGAAAACGTATCTTTTAAATATCCGGGACACGAAAAATATGTTCTAAAGAATATTAATCTGACTATTGAAGCGGGAAGCAAGTTGGCGGTAGTTGGTATTAACGGCGCAGGAAAAACAACTTTAACAAAGCTTCTTATGAGACTTTATGAGCCAACAGAGGGAAGGATTCTTCTTAATGGAGTTGATGTAAAGAAGTATGACAGAGATATATATTTTAAAATATTTGCGCCTGTGTTCCAAAACATTGAAATTTTTGCTTTTCCGGTATGGCAGAATATTTCAATGAAGCCTGAAAATGAGACGGACAAAAACAGAACAATGGAGGCTTTGGAAAGAAGTGGTTTGGATGAAAAGATTAACAAATATGAAAACAAAATAGACACTATGCTTCTTAGAATATTTGACCCTAACGGTGTTGATTTGTCAGGTGGAGAAAGACAAAGACTTGCTATGGCAAGGGCGCTTTATCAGAACAGAGAAGTTCTTGTTTTGGATGAGCCAACAGCGGCACTTGACGCATTGGCAGAAGACAGAATGTATCAGGAATTTAATCAAATGGTAAAGGGAAAGACTGCTATTTTTATTTCACACAGACTTTCAAGTACAAGATTTTGTGACAAAATAGTTATGTTTGAAGATGGCAGAATTATTGAAGAGGGCACTCATGAACAGCTAATTAAAGCCAATGGAAAATACAGAAATATGTTCCAGGTTCAGGCTCAATATTACAAAGATAAGGAGGGTGAGGTATGTTAAACAAATTTTTTGGCGGAATAAAAGATATTTGGTTTTGCACAAAATATTTTGCAAAGTTTGCATGGAAACATCTTCCTATATATTATTTATACATATTAATGTCAGTCATAATCAGTACGGCAGGACCTTTTGTTTCAATTATTGGCTCAAAGTATTTAATTAATGAGATTGTATATGAGCAGAACAGAAACATGAATATGATAATATTCTGGGTTGCGTTCATATGTATTGGTACATACATTCACGTAGTAGGAAACAAGTTTGCCAATGAGAAGCAGAATTATTGTAACGACCAGTTTGACAGGATGCTTCATATGGAAATTAGTTCTAACACTATGAAAATGAAGTTTGAATACACGGAAAATTCAGAAATGTTAGACAGTATAAATAAGGCAGGACGTGCATTTGAGCAGACAAATTTAATTCAGGGACTTACAGATGGTATAGTAGGACTTTTAAGTAATATTTTAGTCCTTGCAGGTGTTATTTACATAGTAGTTAAATGCTCTGTGTGGCTGATAATTCCTGTATTGTTAAGCTTCGTAGTTAACACATATATAACAATGAAAACAACAAAAATAAAGGAACAGTATTTTTCAGAAGCTATGGAAATGGACCGTGTTGTTGATTATTATATTGATGAACTTACAACAGGTGAATATGCTAAGGACATTAGAATATATCATTCAGACGATATGATTATAGACAACCAGAAAAAGCAGAGCAACGGCATTTATAATCTGTCAAAGAAAAGTGAAATGAAAATATGGAATAAGGATAAAGCCGCAGTAACGACAACAGAAGTCTGCGATATTGTAGTTTATATTATTCTTGGCATAAATACTTTGACAGAAAAGATTACAGTAGGTGATTTCAGCAGTTTGGTACAGGCTATACTTAAGTTTACGGAAGCACTTAACGGTATTTCAAGAGGCTTGTTGGAATTAAAATATACGGCATCAGTTTTGAAATATTATATTGATTACAT
>ERZ773200.1467-NODE-1467-length-19817-cov-11.033094_pt1 | contig 19817 bp, 15 predicted proteins | sample MGYA00581008_ERZ773200 | MGnify/ENA primary metagenome ERZ773200 (study PRJEB29015, sample SAMEA2737770) | human gut metagenome | biome: human gut; feature: human-associated habitat; material: faeces | place: China | collected 2012 ... | reverse complement strand
GCAGATTGCGTGCAAAGCCGTCAGGCGGGCTTTATGCAGTGTTTCCTTTATTATATCGGTTTTTGTTGAGTTTGTCAAGGGCGATTTTTGAAAAGCTACGGAAATCCATTTTCATGACAGCCTCACCGCCGCCGGCTTCACTGTTTTCCTAAAGAATGAAAATGGATTCATGCGGTGTTGTCCAAAATTCATAGTTGACAACTGCACGAAAATATACTATAATAATATAATGTCTAAGCTGGCAGGCAGTTGGTCTGCGGCAGAAAGAACATGGCGGCAGGCGGTCTGCACAGACACACTGCCCTGCCGCACGGAATCAAAGGAGCATGAGAATTATGGCAAAGAAGCAGATTTCAAAATCCGGTGCAGCCAAGCTGCGGGAAGAACTGGACTATCTGGTAACCGTCCGCCGTGCAGAAATGGCACAGAAGCTGAAAGAAGCACGTGCACAGGGCGACCTTTCCGAAAATGCGGAATATGACGAAGCGAAAAACGAACAGGCGATCATGGAAGCACAGATCATGGAGATCCAGTACACACTGGACAACTCTGAGATCGTAGACGACAATGCTTCTATCGATGAAGTCGGTCTGGGTTCTACCATTAAGATAAAGAACTTCCGCACCGGCAAGATCGAAACCCTCCAGATCGTCAGCAGCAACGAAGCCAACTTCAAGGAAGGCAAAATTTCTGACGAATCTCCTATCGGCAAGGGTGCAATGAAAAAGAAAGTCGGCGACAACTTCCTCATCGAAGCACCGGCAGGCGAACTGAAGTTCGAGATTCTGGAAATCAGCAAGTAATAGATATAGGAGTGAATCCCATGGCAAATCAGAACACACCGTCCGTTCCGGAACAGGAACAGGACAGCAACACCCTGCGGCAGATCCGTCTGGAAAAGCTGCGGCAGCGGCAGGCAGACGGCAACGACCCGTTTACCATTACCAAGTATGATGTCACCGCAAAGGCAGCATCTGTCAAGGCAGACTATGAAGTCACCGAGGCAAAATTCAAGGAAGAAGCCGGCGATGACGAAGAAGCTTTACAGGCAAAGCTGGACACCCTGAAAGAACAGCCGATCTCCATTGCCGGACGCATTATGAGCTGGCGGGATATGGGACGTGCAAACTTCATTGACGTGCGGGATTCTACTGACCGCATTCAGGTATACGTCCGCATGAACGACATCGGCAAGGAAAATTTCAAGGAATTCAAGAAGTGGGACATCGGCGATATTGTCGGCGTGAAGGGCTTCGTATTCCGCACCCGCAAGGGCGAAATTTCCATTCACGCAACAGAGATCACCATGCTTTCCAAGTCCCTGCTGCCCCTGCCGGAAAAGTGGCACGGTCTGAAGGATCAGGACACCCGTTACCGTCAGCGGTATCTGGATCTGATCGTAAACCCGAATGTCAAGCAGACTTTTGTCACCAGAAGCCAGATCCTGCGGGAAATTCGTGCTTATCTGGACGGCATCGGCTATCTGGAAGTGGAAACACCGGTGCTGCTGCCTTTGCAGATCGCTGCTGCGGCAAAGCCGTTTGTGACACATCACAACACGCTGGACATGGACATGTTCCTGCGTATCGAAACCGAACTGAATCTGAAAAAGCTGATCGTCGGCGGTTTCGACCGTGTGTATGAAGTGGGACGCATCTTCCGGAACGAGGGCATGGATCCTTCTCACAATCCGGAATTCACCTCTATCGAAATGTATCAGGCATACACCGATTATCACGGCATGATGGATCTGATCGAAGATATGTACCGCACACTGGCAAAGAAGATCTGCGGCAAGGACATCATTTCCTATCAGGGTACAGACATTCGTCTGGGCGAACCGTGGGAACGTCTGACAATGGCAGAAGCTGTCAAGAAGTATGCCGGCGTGGACTACAACGACTGGGCGACGGATGCCGATGCAAGAGCGTGTGCCAAGGAAAAGGGCGTGGAAGTCGAAGAAGGCGAAAACGCTACCAAGGGACACGTGCTGATCGCGTTCTTTGACGCATTTGTGGAAGAACAGCTGATCCAGCCGACTATCATCTATGATTATCCGGTAGAAAACTCCCCGCTGGCAAAGCGGAAGCCGGAAAATCCGGCGTTCACAGAGCGTTTCGAGTACTTCATCTATGCCCGCGAAATGGGTAACGCGTTCTCCGAACTGAACGATCCGGTAGACCAGAAGGAACGTTTTGTCAAGCAGGTCGAAGCTCGCCGTGCACTGGGTGATATGACCGGCGAAGTAGACGAAGATTTTGTCACGGCTCTGGAATACGGCATGCCGCCGACAGGCGGTCTGGGACTGGGTCTGGACAGACTGGTCATGCTCCTGACTGACAGCCCGTCTATCCGTGATGTCCTGCTGTTTCCCACCATGCGGCCGCTGCCGAAGCTGGGACAGGAACAGGACGAAGCAGACGCCGGTGAAGAAGAACCCGAAGCATAATGATTTCATTTCTGACAGGCAGATGCCTTTGGGCAATACTGCACAAAAAGCGTCTGGCGACTTTGAAATGAAATTTCCGAACACATGAAACGATAAGGGGGGAATTCGTACAGATCGATGGTATCTGTGGGAGTTTTCCCCTTTTTGATTCTCTCAAAAAGTGAGGTCACTTGATGCAGGAAGAAGAAAAACAAAACCATTCTGCCGGTACGCCGCCGGAACGGCCGAAAAAGCACAAAAAGGAAAAGGGCAAATCTCTCCTTGAAACCATGCGGGAAATCGATGCCAAAGAAGCCGAAAAAGAAGCGGAGGCGGAAGAACGCCGGCAGGCACTCCTCGCGGAACGGGAGAAAAAGGAAAAAGAGGAATACGCCAAGAAGATCCAACAGGACCGCATTGAATTGATGCGGCTGAAACAGGGCGTTATCACCGAGAGCGACACCATCTACGAGGAAAAAGAGGAAAAGCCCAAGATGTCCTTCTGGAAGAAACTCGGCAATTTCCTGTACCACAGCAAGTGGTGGCTGGGAATCACCGTGTTTATCGTAGGCGTTTTCGTGTTCCTGATCGTGGACTATGTGACAAAAGTCCGTCCGGATATGATCGTACTGCTGATTACCGACGACACGGAAATGCAGAACCACCGCCAGCAGCTGGAAGAATATCTGGAGCAATTCACCGACGATGAAAACGGGGACGGCAAGGTGCATGTGGACATATACCCCATTCCTGTCAGTGACAACATTGACGACATGGACTATTTCACCGGCAATTCCACCAAGCTTTCCGCGGAATTCCAGATGGGCGAAGCGGTCATGGTGATTACTGATGCCAAGGCAAACGAATACATCATGGCAGACGAAACCCTGACAGACCTTAGCGAAAAATACACTGGTCACGAAAATATCCGCGGCAACGGCTATTACCTGCGGCACACGGATTTCGCCACGAAGATCGACTATCCGGGAAATGTAGACCGCGACCTTTCCATTGGTCTGCGTGCACCGGTAAAGACTTCGGACAGCAAGGAAAAGATGCAGAAAACCTATGACGTGGCAGAAAATGTACTTCTCCGCGTTATGGACGATCTGGACAACACCACGGAACTGGAGGATATTGTCACCACCGAACCTGCCGAAACGGCAGTTACTACCACCAAGGAGGACTGAATGATACTGCGAATCGGAAACCACCTGCCCTCGTCCAAGGGCTATCTGGCAATGGGAAAACATGCCGTCAAGCTGGGAGCAACCACGTTTGCTTTTTTTACCCGCAACCCCAGAGGCGGCACGGCAAAGCCCATTGCGGAAAACGATGTACAGGCATTTCTCGCCTTTGCCGAGGAACACGACATCGACCATTTGGTAGCACATGCTCCCTATACCATGAACCTCTGTTCCGCCAAGCCGGACATTCGGCAGTTCGGGCTGAACATGCTGCAGGACGACATGAAACGCATGGAGTATACGCCGCACCAGTACTACAACTTCCACCCCGGCAGCCACACCGGACAGGGAGCAGAAGTCGGCATTGAACAGATCGCCGATGCATTGAACCAGACGCTGACACCGGAGCAGACCACCACTGTCCTGCTGGAAACCATGGCGGGAAAGGGCAGCGAAGTGGGGCGTTCCTTTGAGGAGCTGCGTGCCATTCTCGACCGCGTTCAGCTGACCGAAAAAATGGGCGTTTGTCTGGACACATGCCACATCTGGGACGCAGGCTATAATATTGCAGAAGATCTGGACGGCGTGTTGACCCAGTTTGACAAAGTCATTGGGCTGGACAAGCTGTACGCTGTGCACCTGAACGACAGCATGAATCCCTGCGGTGCCCACAAAGACCGGCACCAGAAGCTGGGGCAGGGCTATATTGGACTGGAAGCACTGGTGCGGGTGATCAACCACCCTGCCCTGAAACATCTGCCTTTCATTCTGGAAACGCCTAACGAGGACGACGGCTATGCCGCAGAGATTGCTTTGATGCGGGAGCGTGCGGAATGAGTGCGGAAAACAAGCGGAAATGGAGTGCACTGGCGGCGGCTTCAGTATTGCTGCTGGGCGGTGGCACAGGCGGATTCTTTCTGGGAAAAGCCCAGACTCTGAAACAACAGCAACAAGTCATTGACGTGCAGGACTGCACCACCATTTATGCAACAATTTCCCAGATCAGCGGCGGAAAGGTTCGTGCCGACGGACTGGAAGTCAACGACAGCAACGGACGGGGCAGCTTTTCGTTTACCCTGTCCGAGGATACGCCGATCACATGGCACCACACCAAGATTGCCCTCTCTGCCCTGCAAAAAGGGGACACCATTGCAATCACCTACACCGGCGGCACAAAGGAAACCTCTCCGGTGCAGCTGGAACAGGTAGTCAAGGTGGAAGTGCTGGACGATACCATATAGACAGACTGGCTGGACGTTCCGCATAGATACCGCATGAAATCCTGTTGATTTCTGTACAACACCGACAAATTGCGACGTGTTTTTGTGGAAATATTTTCTCATTTTTTGCGAAATCTCTTGACGAATCGCAAAAAAAAGAGTATAATAAAAGTACAGGCGACACGGTACACCGATTGTGTGCAGGATACATTCTCAGATGTTGATGCATATGCTGAATAGTCTGCACACAGACTGTGGCACAAAGCCGGCAAACAGGCTTGTGCGGTGTTGCCTATGATACATGCGAAAGGAGTATGTGCCCTGTGGCACAGTAGATTGCAAGATGAAAAATATTTTATTTGCGGCTTCCGAATGCGTTCCCTTTATCAAAACCGGCGGGCTTGCCGATGTTGTAGGTGCACTGCCTAAAAGTCTGAATCACAACGAGTATGACGTTCGCGTTGTCATTCCCAACTACACCTGTATCCCGTGGGAATACCGCAGCCAGTTCCGCTATGTCAGCCATTTCTACATGGACTACGGCAGACATGTGGAAAATGTCCATGTCGGTATCATGGAATATGTCTATGAGGGCGTACACTTCTACTTCATCGACAACGAGTATTATTTCAAATGTGACCGCCCCTACAGCGACTCCACCCAATGGGATATTGAACGCTTCATTTTCTTCTCCAAGGCAGTTTTGGCGGCAATGCCTGTCATCGGATTCCACCCCGACATCATTCACTGCCACGACTGGCAGACAGGTATGATTCCGGTATTCCTCAAGAGCACATTTGCCACCCACAGCTTTTACTGGGGCACCAAGAGCATCATGACCATTCACAACCTGAAATTTCAGGGCGTATGGGACATTCGTCACTTTGTCTACAACACCAACCTGCCGGATTACATGTTCACACCGGATAAGCTGGAGTTCAAGAGCGATGCCAACATGCTCAAGGGCGGTCTGGTCTACGCGGACTACATCACGACCGTCAGCGAAACCTATGCCGAAGAAATCAAGACCCCCTATTACGGCGAACAGCTGGACGGTCTGCTCTGTGCACGCTCCCGTTCGCTCCGCGGTATCCTGAACGGCATTGACTATGAGGTCTACAATCCCCAGACTGACAAAAAGATCGATGTACACTATTCCGTCAAGGACGCTGTGGAAAAGAAAAAGCAGGCAAAGCTGGCTCTCCAGAAAGAACTGGGGCTGCCGGAGGACGAGAACAAGTTTATGATCGCGATCATTTCCCGTCTGACCGACCAGAAGGGTCTGGACCTGGTAGACTGGATCGCCGACCGCATTACCGACGAGTTCACCCAGTTTGTCATCATCGGCACCGGTGAAGCACGGTATGAAAACATGTTCCGGTACTATCAGAACAAGTATCCGGATCGGGTTTCTGCGAACATTTTCTATTCCGACCCGCTGGCACACAAGCTGTATGCTGCGGCAGATGCAATGCTGGTTCCGTCACGGTTTGAGCCCTGCGGTCTGACCCAGCTGATCTCGCTCCGCTATGGTACTGTGCCCATTGTACGGGAAACCGGCGGACTGAAAGACACCGTCGTACCCTATAACGAATATGAAAAGACCGGCACCGGCTTCACATTTGCCCATTACAATGCAGATGATCTGCTGTATACCATCAACTATGCGAAGAAGATCTACTTCGACCACCGCGAGGATTGGAACGACATTCTCTGCCGCGGTATGGAACAGGATTTCTCGTGGGGCAGTTCCGCATTGCAGTATCAGGGCATGTACGACTGGATCCTTCGGGGCATGCAGGATTAAGAGAATATCAAAAATCCCCCTGACGAACAAGGGGCATGAAATATGTACTATATAAAAGAGAGGACAGACCGGTTGACGGTTGTCCTCTCTTTTGCGTTTGAAGTTTTGACTTGCCCGAAAATAGCAAGCGGCATTTGCTCGTTGTGATGCACTTTCTTTTTGGAAAAGATTAGATTGATTCAGACAGCAATTTTGCTTTCCGATCATCATGACCATAAACGGAAATAACCGCCCTGAGCTGCTAACTTGGACGGTTATCTCTTGATAGCTTAACATGGGAGCAGACCGTCTACTGGTATGCTCTCTCTTTACTTTTATTATACGCCAGAATGCCGCATTTGTCAAGGGCTTTTTTGCTGGGAAATACAGCAGAGGGCATTCCCCCGATACACAACAAACACACCGCATGTGTTTTCCGAAAAAACGGAAACCATGCGGTGTGTGTTATCTTTACGCTTTTGCTTCTGCAATCATATGCAGGAAATAGTCATGCACGCGGGTGTCTGCTGTCAGTTCGGGGTGGAACGCTGTGACCAGCTGGTTTCCCTCTCTGGCGGCAACGATCTTGCCCTCTACCTCTGCCAGAACCTCTGTCGTGCCGGAAACTGCGGTGATGTACGGGGCACGGATAAAGACCATGGGAACTTCTCCCACGCCCTTCATTTCTGCCGTCACTGCGAAACTGCCCAGCTGTCTGCCGTAGGCATTCCGCCGAGCCGCAATGTCCATTGTCCCCAGCTGCACCTTGCCGCCCTCTGCTTCTTTTGCCAGCAGGATCAGACCGGCACAGGTGCCGAATACCGGCAGACCGTTCTCGATGCGGCTGCGAACTTCGTCATAACAGTCCAGTTCTTTCAGCAGCTTTCCCATGACGGTGCTTTCCCCGCCGGGAATGATCAACCCGTCCATCGGCTGTTCCAAGTCCCGCTTCTGCCGGATCTCAAAGCTTTCTGCTCCCAGTTTCTCCAGAATCATGCGGTGCTCTGCAAATGCACCTTGCAGTGCCAGAATTCCGATTCGCATTACTTACCACGCTCCGCCATCAGCAGGGAGATCTCCTGCTCGTTAATGCCGACCATTGCTTCGCCCAGATCGGTGGACAGTTCTGCCAGCATCTTTGCGTCCTGATAGTTGGTGACAGCCTTGACAATCGCTGCGGCACGCTTTGCCGGATCGCCGGACTTAAAGATACCCGAACCAACGAATACGCCCTCTGCACCCAGCTGCATCATCAGAGCCGCATCTGCCGGAGTAGCCACGCCGCCTGCTGCAAAGTTTACTACCGGCAGCTTGCCGTTGTCGTGGACGAACTGCACCAGATCATACGGCACACGCAGTTCCTTGGCAGCGTCGAACAGTTCATCTTCTGCCATAGACTGAAGACGGCGGATCTCTGCCTGCATCATACGCATATGGCGGACAGCCTGAACCACGTCACCGGTACCCGGTTCACCCTTGGTACGGATCATGGAAGCACCCTCGTTGATACGACGCAGAGCCTCGCCCAGATCCTTTGCACCGCAGACAAACGGCACATCAAACTTGGTCTTGTCGATGTGGTACTTGTCATCTGCCGGAGAGAGCACTTCACTCTCGTCGATATAGTCGATCTCGATTGCTTGCAGGATCTGTGCTTCTGCGAAATGACCGATACGGCACTTTGCCATAACCGGAATGCTGACAGCTTCCTGAATGCCGCGGATCATTTTCGGATCACTCATACGGGACACACCGCCGGCTGCACGAATGTCTGCCGGAATGCGTTCCAGAGCCATAACGGCACAGGCACCGGCTGCTTCGGCAATCTTTGCCTGTTCCGGTGTGGTAACGTCCATAATGACACCGCCCTTGAGCATCTGTGCCAGATTTTTATTCAGTTCATAACGACTTCCCATGATGATTCCTCCAGAATAGTAGTTTGCTCCGGATGGTACCGGAGAGATTATCTTCACTATACCACAATTCTGGCATTGCTGCAATTGCCAGTTTTTCATTTTTTTTGCATACCAGATGAGAGAATGTTTCGGTTTCCATGACACAGCTCACCCATGGCAACACCGCACAAAGCCGTCAGGCGGGCTTTGTGCGGTGTTGCCCCATGAAAACAAAAACAGCCGTTCCAGGTGAAACCTAGAACGACTATCTTTTACAGAGCCTACAGTTTGTTCTGAACACTCAATATTTTCCTGCAACCAGATCTGCAAAGGAAATGGTTTTTCCGATGCCGGCATATGCACAATACAGCATCAGATAAAATGCATCTGTGGAATCGACAAGTCCGTTGCCGTCAATATCGCATGCCGCAGGTTCTACATTTTCCGGCACTGCCACACCGGCGGACTTCGAAGCAACGTAATACATCAGATAAAACACGTCTGTGGTATCGATCGCACCGCTGCCGTCGGTATCTCCGGTCACAAACGGACGATACAGCAGAGAGATGTCACGGGATACCTGCAAATTGCCCTCCGCAGTGATTTCCGCAGTCGGCTCTGAAGCGGACACCGGTTCCGTCATCTGCTCCGGAAACGAAACCGCATATGTATACGTGCTGTTTCCGCTGACAGATGCTTCCATGTGGGGGTCTGCGATCAGCACGCTGTCGTCCTCGAATATGGCTCCGTCTGTATCCGGTTCGCTGACGGAAACGTGATACACGGAGTTATAAATGCAGGTCAGGGACGGCGATGTATAAGTATGCGGAAATTCCGCCGGATTCTGCGGGCATTCGCAGTAGTCCACCAGCAGCACATACGCTGTTATGTCGGCGTCTTCTGCCGGCGACAGGTTCATATCATAATAGGTCGGTGTGCCCTCCGGTGTGAGTTTCTGTACGGTCACATGCACCGGATAGTCCTGCACTTCCACCACAATTCTGCCGGTGATCTGGCTGTCCGGCACCGGTTTCGGCACATCGGTAGTCAGGGCGGCACTCTTTGGACATTCCACCGTCTTTTTCACAGGGGCATCGGTTTCTTCTGCCGAGGCAGCCCACAGAGTTCCCAGCATCGTGCCGCACAGCACCGATGCCGTCAGTCCGGCAAACAGTTTTTGCAACATGATCTTCCCTCCTTAATACGGCATGGTGAACTGTCCCACACGCCACGATCCGTCCTCCAGCACCAGCGTGAACGTGTCCTCCTTGGTAGAGGCAGAGCCGTCTTCGGGATCTTCATAGCTGGAAGTGACTGCAAAGGTCAGCTGGCTGGAGGTGCTGGCGGTGAGAGCCGTTACCACAGACGATACATAAGAAATATCGGCTCCGCGGTCACCCATTCTGCCGTACAGCTTATCATCAGACATTTCCAGCATGCCGTCAAAGTCCGAAGCGTGAGCAGACTTGGCAAACACGGCGTAGTACGGTGCTTCAGCATCTTCCAGCGTGTCACAGCTGGTGATCCGCACGTAGTCATCGGCAATGGTGTCCTCAGTATCATACGTAAAGCCGCTGCTGGAGCAGAGATAGGTGTAATAGGTCTGTGCAGCCTTTTCGTACATCTGCTGAGCCTGTGCCACCCATTCGCTTTCTGTCATGCCGGTATCCCCGACTGTCCCCTGAGAGGCGGCTGCCTCTGCGGTGACTGCGGCAGTGGTTTCAGTGGTGTCGGCAGTTTCGCCGGCAGCTGTCGTGTCAATGGTTTCGGTGTCCTCTGCCGCAGTTTCCGTTTCTGCCGGCTGGGTTTCTGCTGCTTCTTCGGAAGCCGTTGTTTCTGCGGTCATATTTACCGGTGTCTGGCTGTCGCCATTGCCGGAAACATCTGTGCATCCTACCATAAGGGCTGCCAGTGCACAAAAAGCGGTGCAGGCAGCGAGCATTTTTTTCTGCATGAAGTTCGAACTCCTTTCTTGCAGGGACGGTTTCCCCTTGGGGCAACCAATATAAAATCGCCCCCAATCTTTCGACTGTGTAACTTCTATTATAACACATCTTTTTCAAAAAGGCAATGCTTTTTCTGCAATTTTCCGGAGAGAATAAAGGCAATACTGCATAAAGCTTGTACACTAAGATGCGTAGTCAGTTTTTTCGACAGATCGCACAGAAATTCCGAATCTCACTGTGTTGATGCGATTTTCCGGTAAAGCCAAAAAAGCACGCAGTCCATACAGACCGCGTGCAAATTCTTGGAGCTGTTAACCAGATTCGAACTGGTGACCTCTTCCTTACCAAGGAAGTGCTCTACCAACTGAGCTATAACAGCATTTCTTTTATTGTTCCCCCGCCGCTTTTGGCGAATCAACGTATATTATTATAGCACAAATATTTCAACTTGTCAATGGGCTTTTTTTGTTTTGAAAAAAAGAATGTTTTTGTCGATTGAAATTTGTTTTATTTGATAGCAGTGACCAATTTTGTTGAAATTCGACTTGTTGCATTTGTAAAGAAAAGCGTTAAAGCAAAAACGCTTCGTTGTTCAAGATCGGAGTATTCCCTCCCACTTGTGTAATTCAACACATGGGAGGTGATTGCAGTGGATCGCTTTGTTACATTTTGTGATTTGCTGGAAAATGCGGTTAGTTGCATACCGCAAACTATTGTTTGACATTTTTTGCAGAGTGTGGTATACTAGAATTTAAGGGCATACCAATAACGGTAGGCGGTTTGTTCGGAGTATTCCCTCCCACTTGTGTAATTCAACACATGGGAGGTGATTGCAGTGGATTGCTTTGTTACATTTCGTGATTTGCTGGAAATCGGAACGTTTCTGATTTCACTAGCATCATTTATCACTTCATTGTACTATAGTCATAAAAACAGTAATCACAAGAAGAAAAAGAAATAACCGCCCCAAGTCTCCAAACACGTGGCGGTTAAATCTTTTTAACTAAACACAGTGGGAGCAGACCGTCTACTGGTATGCTCTTTCTATTTCTATTATACGCGATTTGCACCGACTTGTCAAGTCTTTTTTTCGTTGGGCGATTGACAGACGAACACAGTTCACTCTGCAACAGCTTTCACATGCAAAGCCAAAAAAGCACGCAGTCCATGCAGACCGCGTGCATATTCCTGGAGCTGTTAACCAGATTCGAACTGGTGACCTCTTCCTTACCAAGGAAGTGCTCTACCAACTGAGCTATAACAGCATTTCTTTTATTGCTCTCTCGCCGTTTTTGGCGAATCAACATATATTATTATAGCACAAATGTTCCGATTTGTCAACGCATTCTTTTCATTTTTAAAAAAAGAAAGTTTTCATATGATGTATTTTGTTTTTTTCTTGTAAAATAAAACTTTTAATCTGATTATGCGAAAAAGCATCTGTAAAAATAAAGCTCTTTTTTGTAAACAACGACGTTTTCCATAATTCGAAACACAAAAAACCGCTGCCAGTTTCACAAGAGAAACCAGCAGCGGTCTTTCATTCGTTTTGTACAGTATTATGAAAACACCGTTTTATTCGCAAGTCACGATATATCCGCTGATATTATCCCCGGAAGCGGTATAGGTGCCGCTGGGAATGGTGACCTGTACGTCCTTTGTGCCGCCAATGCCCACATAGAACACCTGATAGGTCTTGCCGTCAGCCGTGATCTCCAGCGGGTTGTCCGCACTGTAGCTGTGTACACGGTCGATGTATTCTTCCAAACAGAGGTTGTGTTCCTGCATATAAAGAGCGTGGGGTACGCCTACATAGCGGAATGTATATGTACGGCTGTCCTCGCCGGTTTTTTCGTCCTTGCCGTCCGGATAGCGTACCACAAAGCCATATTCTGCGGCATGTTCTGCGATCCAGCTGTACTTCGGATACTTTTCTGCATTATAATAGTCTGAAGTGCCGTCCCCGAAATTGATTTTCAGGTTGAAGCTGCGGCCGCTGTGATAATCGGAATAGCCGCCACGGAATCCGGTGCTGCCGTCCTCATAGCGGGAATCCTGATCTGCCTTGTCCCGATAGCCGCTGAACACCTGCATGCCGCCAAGACCGGTTTCGGTTTCAAAAGCGGACATCATTTTGTTCAGCTGGGCAATGGTTTCTGCGTCCAGCTGTACTTCCATATCGCTGACGCTGTAGGAACTATTTCGTTTCTCGTAGACACTTTCCAGCTTGGGATCGCCGTTGGGGAAATCGTAGCTGTGTTCCTTGTTGATGAGAATCAGATTGCCCTGATCGACACCCTTTGCCGCCAGCGTGATCTGCTTCCCGTCTTTTCGGCTGGTTTCCTCGGTGCTGGTTGTGGTCTTGGTGGTATCGGTTGCCACGTCCGGATCTGTGGTCTTTTTGGGCTTATCTGTTGCCTTTTCGGTCTGCTTCGTGGTTGCCGTTGCCACAGCCGTATTGCCGGAATCCTCAGGCGGCTTCCGGCGTTGGCAGCTGTGGAAGCAAAGTGCTCCGATCAGCAGCACGATCAGCAGCAGCGGCACGAATACTGCTGCGATCCGGTCGAACCGGAGTTTTCGCTTGCGGACATGACTGCCTCCTTTGGAAGAAGCTTTTTTATCCATATCCGGTTTTGGCTCCGGCTCTTTGGCATGACTGATCGGTTTTTTCGGTTCGCTCATGATTGCAATTCCTTTCTTGGTATCGGCAATCCGCACATGACATTCACGGGGATTCCCTATGATTTTTCGCAGACTCCGCAGGATCTTTGCCGCGGAAAATGCTGACTACACTAGTATAGCATATTTTCCGGCACTTTTCAAGTCGGAATTCAGAAGAAAATCCGAAAGCGATCACCGATACACACAAAAAGACTGCACAGTCCGAAAACCGCACAGCCTTTCTAAAGGCAATACCGCACAAAGAACGTCTGTCGACTTTGCACGCCATCTGCTTGCAAATTTCCCCTCATATTTCACAAAAATGCTCGTGAATACAGCAAGTATCCACTCCGCTTTTTGTTTCATCTGACGAAAAATTTGACGACGCATCTGTCGCACAATCTTTGTGCGGTATTGCCTAAAGAATTTTTGGTGCGGACGACAGGACTTGAATTTTATTCCCCAGATGTTCCAACTTGCTGTAACATTCATTTTATCTCGTATTTGCGTCATTTTTTCATTTTGAGATGCTCTATGTTATTGCCCTTTACACTGCCTTTTTGAAACGTATAAAGGACAAATAAAGGACAGCGTTATGTTTACGCTCCTGTTATTCTGTTTTAGCAGAACATCATCCGAACACTGCAAATGCCCATAAAATCGGGAGCAGAGCTTATTGAATAATATATCTTGGCGAAAATCGCTACTCAATTTTACATCTTTATGAAAATACGTTCTTTTAGTATAATTTTACTAAAAGGATGTGATTTCGTTGTACAAATTGACTAGATGCGGCATTTCTTCTCAAAAAACCAAAACAGCAAATCAATATGTCACAAGAGACGTTCAGACACTGCTAGGTGACTTATCGAAAATTTCGATAAAAAAGGCTATAGCTGAAGTAAATGCAGAGTTGAATAAAATTGGTAGACCTTCAAATAGATCAATTCCTGAGATTTTGCGAATCGGAGTATACTATCTGGCATATCGTTATGCCAAGGAACAAAAAATATCCGGAAGGTCAAATCGTATCTCTATTGAGAAATACATAGAGCATGAACTTGGGCTGAGTAAGAATGCATTTAACAAATGGCATATGCACCCTAGAAATGATTACGCTTTCTTTCAAGATAAGGTTCGGCTGCACATTTATCGACCCGGAAGAAAAACTGGCAATTTGCTTAATATGATTCGTTATCTGGCGGTCACCTCAGAGTGCGAAAATTTTGTTGATGTCTTTGGGGGTACTGGAGCCGTCAGCGTTTCGATTTCTGCTTACTTTGAAAATGTATATACCAACGAGTTTGATATGATATTGGCTAATTTTCTGCGTTGTGTGAAAGAAGAACCCGAAGAAGTCATTGAGCAATGCAGAAGTTTTTGCAAGATGCTTACTGAGGATGATTTCACGACACATCCTAAATTTTCTGATGTAATCAGTGAGATGCAAAAACGGCGTGTAAAACCTTATTATGCTACATCGACCGGAAAATGTATGAGTTCAATTCTTGCTTTCTATACGAGTGCAAAATCCGTCTTTGGACATGAGGATTTGTCGGAAGATTTGATAAAAAGCAATCCAGTCACAGTTGCCGCTATGGCATACTTTGTTATGAGTTTCAATGTCAAAGCTCCAGTTGCAGATAATAATATTTCAGGGTTAGATGTCAAGTCTTACATTGACTATTTGATTCGTTTGGGATATAGCTATAAAGCTAAAAAGCCCAGAAAAACGAAGTTGAAGATTGAAGACTTAGATACCAAAACAGATTTGAAGATTCGACTTTCCATGGCAATCCTCAATAATACAGATCAGTTTGATGAAATTGATTTTGGGAAATTGCACGGGAAAACAGAAATTGAAAAATACAGCAAGAGACTGCAAAATGTCAGTCTGTATTCAAAGGACTTTGAAGAACTGTATCGAGAGCTTGCAAATGGGGTACTCAAAGACAAAATGGCGAATACGATATGGTACTTTGATCCACCCTATTTCTGCACAGCACAGTATGATATTAAATTTTCCGATGACCAGCATGTTGCACTCATTCAGATTCTAAAAAGGATTTCTGATGCTGGAGGAAAATGGGCATTTTCCTGTAAAGAACGTATGACAAATAAAAGCGAGTCTGAGAAAAAAGAGAAAAAAGCAAACGAAGAAGGAAAAAGTATCATCCAAGATTTCTATACTTATTTTCAGGCGTTTCTTGCGGATCAAGAGCTTGTGCTAAAAGATAAGGTCTATGTGTGTCAAACAGCATCAGTTCCTACAAGAAATCATAAGCTATATGTATATCACACTTCTAATGTCGCAGAAGATCGTCCGGTATATGAAATTGTCATAACCAATTTCCGCTGTGACACGAAAGATGCAAATTCTCCTAAAGAGCCTGTTATGGATTGTCCGGCAATGTTGATAAAGAAATATGCAAATATGCAGGGTATCCCTGATGTTCAGGTAGAACGATATGAAGATTTTTTAATCCGTATAGAAAAGGAACTGAGTTCCGATACGGAATCAGACAGTTCTAATGAGATCTGTGAAAATGCGTCATTGAGTTCTTGACGGCTCATTTTTCACCCTTGAATCCTGCTGATATGCAGCTGTTGTATTGAAATTCACCAGTATAATTGGGGGATTGAAAGCATATCAATTTCCCCGATTTCCGGCGGAGTTGAAGCGTTTACAAGGCGTGACTGGGGGATTGAAAGTGAGCTGGTATCGCCGCTTAGAGATATAAAAATGCGATTCTTTACAAGAAAAATCGCACGGTTCACTAGAAATTTGCACGGATACTGCACTTTGATACTTTGATGTCAACAATGAGTTTTAGGGCTTTTGGCAAGAATTTTGCAGAGATCATAGCGAATATCCTGTTTTTCTCCGTGAAAACAGCGTAAAAAACGTCCTCTTTCTTTTTCAAGCGTAATATGAATGGGAAAAGAGCGACTTCCCTTTAGAAATGGGGAATTTCACAAAATGACTGGAGTTTTTTAGACTGCACTGACTTCCAACTTGAGTTTTTTTCTTGGTAATATACCCTTATGGTAAAGGTACTACGGAATTATTCAAGATTCTAATATAGAATGATATTTCACTCGAGTTTCAGTATTAAAAGTGTAACACACAGTATAACTTTTGTAGATTGAATAAAGATCTTAATTGATAATAAGAAATCAATTGATTAGAGCGATAAGCAGATAATAAGAAGAACAGACATATACACTTTTTTAGATTCAGTTTTGAATAGTTAAGGAGAGGTGGAGATAAGAAAATGAATTTATTGCTCAGATGCATATTGAGATTTTTGAATTTGCGGCAAAGTAGCAGAGCTTTCTATGTTATGTCGTTGATGCAGAAATGCAGGGGTACTAAGAAAGCACATAGATACGAGGATTCTTTCGCAGTCTATGTGCTTGGTCATTCAGATTCGAATGGAGTTTTGGATAGTCCAGCCAGATACGCATTGAGGAGCTGTTTATCTGCCTTTGACAAGGTACGATATCTTTCTAATAAAGTTCGTTCCTCTGCGGAGATAGCGTCTGTATTGAATACAGGGGTACTCATATTCTCAAAGAATTCTGACATGGTGATTTGAAAGCCGTTACATATTTTTTCTAAGGTGAGAACGCTTGGAACAGTACTGCGAATGAAAATGTTGTTGAGCGAGGAATAAGAAAGTCCTGATTCTTTGGCAAGACGATAGATTGACCAATCTTTTGCTTTGAGAAGTTCCTGCATTCGTTGTAAGACGAAGTTTTCGTTGTTGAGTTTCTCCATAAAGGGGTATCACCTCGATTGTAAGTTATACAATCATTGTACAACATAACCAAGGTAAATGGGTAGATGCAATTTTGAGATGTACATAATATAGATTTTTAATGCTCAATAGAGAATTATCATTGACTTTCACTTCTGAGAGTGATATAATAAAATTACAGCGATATGAGCTATATGATAACAGATATAGAATATTCGGTAATATCGCAAGTTTTATAAGAGAGGTTCTTTTTATTGTGGATTTCAAAGAGAATATAAAAAGGATCTGGGGTACTACAACGAAGAAGAAAATTGTTATTTCCGCTGCTGCATTGGCAGTTGTTGCAGCTGGGGGTATCACAACCGGAGTTGTCGTAAACCACCAGAAAGATTCAAATCAGAGTATTTCAGTGGATGCAGAGAAGACAGAGCAGACATCCACATCAACGAGCACAACCAAGGCAACCACAACAACCACGACAACGACCACCACAACATCGACATCCACTTCCGAGACGACAACATCCACGACCGAGAAGCCAAAGGAAGACGCAGATAACGGCAATAACGATGACGGCGGTTCTGCAGAGACTCCGGTAAACGACAATACGGGTAGTGGAAATAGTGGAAATACAGCGGCAGCTCAGCCGAGTAATTCAGGTGGTTCGAGCGGCGGCAATAACACGCCAGCTCCAGCACCCACGCCTGCACCAGCTCCAGCCCCTGCACCAGCCCCTGCACCTGAGCCTACGCCAGCTCCTGCACCTGAGCCACAAGAGTGGCATAGTGTTTGGGAGGGTACACCAAATTATAATTACGCAATTAGTTTAGGTTGTGACGCTGCTAAGGCAGGAACTTATGCAAATCTTTGCAATATCTGGGGTGCGGATAGAGTTTCTATTGGTGACCCAGAAACTGGTGCTGGTACAACGTTATGGGTACTGACTGACCCCGATAATGATATTTGGACTTGTGGTGGTTAATTTACACCATAAAGACCTACTACTCCGATATGTCAGATGAGATTGATAGGCAATGAATAAATAAAAATAGCCACCCATATCGGATGGCTATTTTTCTGATATTTTTCAATGAGATGACTTGACATAAAGAGAGATAAATGGTATACTGATTACGTTGATTGGTATTATGGTTACTTGATAGACTTGAGTGCTATCTTTGCGAGTTCGATTATGCAGAAAGAAGCAAGGTTTGAAAGAACTTTTTGCAGGACTAACATAATATCACGACTAAGAATGAATAAAGAAGATAGAAATTACTACGGTGTAATCTCTTTTTTTATGCCCTACTTCCCCATTTGGCAGTTGAGAGAATGATAGGGTATGTGAGCAGACAAAAAGATTCATATGATATGAATCACCACGAACAATCTTGTATTTCCAGTATAGCAGATGACAAAGAAGATGTCAAGAATAAAGCTTGATATTGTTATAAAAATCTGTGATTTATACAACTCAGTTGAGTTCTAGCTTTGCTTTGTTGTGATATTTTCTAATGAGGGGTACTGATTCTCAGAATAGGATAAAGCTGTCTGAGCAGATGAAAAACAAGGCGTAATTGGGGGATTCAACAAGACTAGGATTTCAGCTGTAATCCTCTTATTGGGGTACTACAATTTATAAAACTGCAAGGCTGTTGCATCAAATCGGTGCAGCAGCCTTTTCTTTTTCCAGAGATATTGTGCTTTAGAGAGAATGAGATGGAAAACAGCGTAATACAAGATCAAGGGGTATCTTATTTCCACGTTCGTGGTATATAGAAAGTGAGATGCAAAATAGGAAGTGTTTCTTTTCTTTTTTGAAAAGAAACGGCTGCAAGATGCAGTCACTGAAATTCAAGGAGGTTCAAATCATGAAAACAGGTTTATCCCCTACAGATACGTTATTTTGGAAAAGAGTTGAGGATTTGTCCTATGATGAAATATAAAATTATGCACAGAGATTCTGTGATTGCAGAAGCAAACGGTTTTGAAGTTACTGAGATTCTGAATCCTGCCCTATGTCCCAGCTGTTTTTACAAGGGGTACTCCTTAGAGAGATGGCTGAAAAGCCGACAAATCAATTTGCATCGAGTAGGGGCAAGAATGCTGTATAAAGCATTGTATATGAAGCCGACTTCCTCTATCGAAGATGTGATTGCTATCAGTCATAGTGTTGTATTGACAGATAATTGGTGGATTCAGTCAGAGTTTGAAAACTTGCATTATTTTGATTTACGGCAATACAACAAGAATATTGCTGATATTGCCTGCACAAGCAATCTTGATTTTTCGTCACTGCCCTACCCAATCAAGGGGTATCTTACAGATGCTTTTGGCATAAAAGCACCAGAACTGCATTTGTAAGATTCACAGCTGTTTTTGACATTGTAAAATTCAGCATGGTAAGCTTTCAGAATTCATGGGAGCTTGCCAAGCTAAATGCTGAAATATTTTGAAAATTGGGAGCTTATTTCGCACTTGAAGTTTTTATGGCACTTTCGATTTTACCTGAAATTTTAATTGGAACTTATTATGAGATTTCAATAATGACAGAAGATGCGTTCAAAATCATATAAGCTGAAATCGTGCAATCCTATAGGAAAACGATGCATCTAATCTATGAATTGGGGTACTCAACTAGAATCACCGTACCTAATAGCAGACAGAATTTCAAGCTATTTCTTCGGCAGCGAGTTATGGATGCAAAAATCTTTCAGGGGAAGTTTTCAAGAAAATATTGTGCGAGAACAAGCTTGAATCATGGGCAGACAGGCAGAAAAAATAGAGATATTTTGTGCTTTGAGTTTCTATAAGGTTTTTTGATGTGAAAATAACCCTGTAGAAAAATCCTTGATTCCAATTTTCCAGTATGCTATTCTTGAGGCAATACCGCACAAAGAGCGTCTGGCGACTTTGCACGCCATCTGCTTGCA
>ERZ773200.1462-NODE-1462-length-19855-cov-3.731919_pt1 | contig 19855 bp, 13 predicted proteins | sample MGYA00581008_ERZ773200 | MGnify/ENA primary metagenome ERZ773200 (study PRJEB29015, sample SAMEA2737770) | human gut metagenome | biome: human gut; feature: human-associated habitat; material: faeces | place: China | collected 2012 ... | reverse complement strand
AAAATAAGAACAGAGGCATTAGCCGAGTTTGTTATGATGGGGCAAAAAGAATATGTATGGAATCACATCTTCCAATCAGAGTTACAAAAGATAGTCAACGATGATTTAATGCATAATAATCCAGACAATTTATTTGGCGAATACAAAGAGTATTTTAAAACAAAAGAACTACCTATTAAAAGTATAGATACTTGTAAAGTTTTTTATCGCGGACGTATAGGAAATGAGATAATCCATGGGGCAGAGGATGATTATAATAGAGATTTTATAATACCATATTATCAGCATGAAATCGAAGCACCACCACCAATATATACAACAGGAGGAAGATTTAACCGAGAAGGAATATCTTATTTGTATTTAGCAGATACAATAGAAACTTGCTTAGCAGAGGTTCATTTACAAATAGGGCAGAATTGTAGTATTGGTGAGTTTAAGTGTAAAGAACGGATGGAAGTAATTGACTTGACAAAATTTAGTGATGATTTAGAAATGAAAGCTTGGCTTAAAATTTTGACACACCCAATACACAATGGGAAAAAATATATTTACAATATAACATGTTTTCTGGCAGATATATTTAAAAGTATAAATAGTAAGGGAATATATTTTGAAAGCGTTCAAGCTGAAGGTCATAATATTGTGTGTTTTGATCCATCACTTTTTCAACTTATAGAATACAGCGAAAAAATTTATGCTGCTACAAAAATAAAATATGATTATCAGCAAGTAGAGGATTCAATAAGAGAATATTGTAAGAATGGAAAAAGTAAATACATAAATTCATACAACGAGTATGAAGATGAAAAGAATGAAAAGAAATTTGAATATTTGAATAATTGGATTGAGCATGAGAGACAAAGTAGGTAAAAAGCTAATTAACAAAAGAGTTGTCATAGTTTATGAAATAGAGTTTTATTTCAAAATTGTAAGATGTTTCTTTATATTTGCAAAATCAATTTTGCAAATTTTATTCAAAATTAAATAAGATAAATATTTATGAGCACTTTAGCCATAGGTTGAGGTGCTTTTTTTATGCCATAAAGGAGGTGGTTATAGCATAAACACATCGGGGAAAGCACGAATAATCAATATAACAGGCAGTGTCTGATTATTATAAATTAACTATTAACAGCCAGTATGAGGGAGACCTTGTATCGGCTTATTTTATGGAAAAGGAGTAAATTGATATGGAAAAAGAAAATATTTTAACATCAGATAACAGAGTGGTGGAAAAGAACAGAATGAAAAGATTAGTTAAAAGAGTAAAGAAGAACATTATACCTGCAGTATCGGGTGTGATAACAATGACAGCGATTGAATGTACAAGGGTGATGGCAGCCGATACAAGTTCTGTTACAAAACCGCTTGATAACTTAAAAACACTTGTTATTGCAATTATCGGAGCCATAGGTGTAATTATTCTTGCAAAAAACGTAATGGAGTTTGCACAGGCTTATCAGCAACAGGATTCCTCTACAATGAACTCGGCACTGAAAGGAATTGTGGCGGGAGTAATGATGGCAGGAATATCCTCCGTTCTTGGAATTTTGGGATTTTAGAATAGAGATGCCAGGGAAGAGAGGTGATGAAAGTTGGACATATTTAAACTTGGACAGCAGATACTTGATCTTTTAGAGATGGTGTTTGGGTTCTGGAATAATCAGGTATCACTTGTGTTTTCACTTTTGGGACAGTCACCTGAATCATTTAAGGACGGAGGACCGTGGAGTGCAGTGGAGAGCGTTGAACCAATATTTGTCGGAGTGGGTTCTTCACTTGTGGTTTTGTTCTTTGTGATTGGTTTCTGTTCGGAAAGTGTGGATATTAAAGAGGATATGAGATTTGAAGTGATATTGAGAATGCTTATGAGAGTAGGAATTGCAGAATGGCTGGTTGCCAATAACGTAACCATAATGAAGGCATTTTTCAGCTCGGCGGGCAACCTTGTAAAGTTGCTTAGTGCAGGGAAAATGACAGAGCTTAAAATAGACAGTACACAGGCAGATGTGATTAAAAATCTTGGATTTGGCGCTAGTCTTGTAATGCTGATACTCGCATCAATACTTTCAATTGTAATTATTGTCTGCGGATTTTTCCTTATATACACCGTGTATTTCAGATTTTTAAAGATACTGATAATTGTTCCGTTTGGAGCGATTGCATTATCTACCGTAAGCGGAAACAGAACGGTAAGCCATACGGCGGCATCTTATGCAAGATATTTTTTGTCTGTGGTTTTTGAAGCAGTAACAATGGCACTTGCAATTATCATATGTAATGCAGTCATTAACTCAGGACTTCCGTCGTTTACGGGGCAGTATGCAGACTGGACGCAGACACTTATTTATCTGTGCGAAATGACGTTTTCCATCGCACTTACGGTAGGAACAGTCAAAGGAGCACAGGGATTAACAGGCAAAGCATTAGGATTATAAGAGGAGGAATCAGATAATGGGAAAAGAGATGACGTATGAGTCAAAATGGGGGAGGTGATTAACGTGTCAGTAGAAATAAACAGGGACATAGATAAGTTTCAGGAATCGGTAGTTTTAGGTCTTACCGCAAAACAGTTGATTGCCTCGGTTTTAAGTATATTGATTGGAGGTGTGATTGTTCTGCTTTCTTGTAAAAAAGTGGGACTTACCATTTCTGCGTATATTGCAATACCCGTTGTTGCACCGATTGCCTTAAGCGGGTTTTATTCGTATAACGGTATGAGCTTTATGCAGATGATGAAAAAAAGAATACACTTTATGTTTAAGGTAAAACCGCTGGTTTATAGGTCAACGGAAAATGTATCGGAGTTAAAGGAGATTGCATTGCAAATGGAGGCAGAAAAGAAGAAAGCTGAAATAAGTACAGAAGGAAAAAGCAACAAATCTGAATCAGATAAAAAGGACAGTTTTGAGAAAACAAAAAAGAAAATGATAAGAGTGCTGATTTTTAGCACAGCAGTAGTGATTGCAGCCATAGGCATTGCCTGTGGCTGTAAATTTTTATAGAAGAGGAGGATAAGAATGGGTATATTTTCAGATGGATTCAGGGAACTGAAAAAAGCATCGGAACCACTTTACAAAAGCCCGAAGTCCATACAGGAAACAATAGAAATAATGGAAGTATCGGAAGGCGGTATTTTTAAGGTTCACGAAAATAAGTATTCAAAAACATATAAGTTTATGGATATCAATTACACAACAGCAACCTATGATGAGCAGGAAGATATTCTGCAGAGATACTGTAAGTTTTTAAATTCATTTGACTGTTGTTTTAAGATAACAATTAATAATAAAAATAAGGATATGCAGGATTTGAGAAGATATATACTGCTTCCTTACTTAAATGACGGATTTGATGATTTCAGAAAAATTTACAATGACATCATTGAGGAGAATATTAAGGAGGGCAGACAGGGAATAGAGCAGGAGAAGTATCTTACAATTTCTGTGGAAAGAAAGACTTTTGAAGAAGCAAAGGCACAGTTTGCCACGATTGAGGTAAATGTCAGAAAAGCATTTAATGAGCTTGGAACAGACATTCAACCTTTAAACGGAAATGAGAGACTTCGCATTCTTCATGATTTTTATAATCTTGGAAAGGAAGATGAATTTGATTTTGATATCAGAGAAGCAAAACGTATTGGAAGGGATTTCAGAAATGATTTGTGTAACGGAATGATAAAGTTTCATCAGGATTATTTTGAAGATGAAAACAAAGTTTGCAGGGCATTGTTCTTTAAGAAATATCCAAAGAGTCTTTCGGAAGAATTACTGAATACAATAACAATGCTTCCAGTGCATATGATTACAAGTATGGATGTCGTGCCGGTTCCAAAGGATATGACAATCAAGGTGCTTCAGAAGAAATATCTTGGTGTTGAATCGGACATTATAAAACAGCAGCGTGTAAGAAATAAGAACAACGATTTTTCAACGGAAATTTCATATACAAAGAGAATGGAGAAAAAGGACATTGAGGATATGATGACCAATGTCAGGGAAAATGATGAGAGCATGTTCTATACTGCAGTAAACATCATAGTAATGGCAGATGATAAGGCAGAGCTTGACAGTATATGCGAAACCATTGTCACAATCGGAAAAAGTAACGGAATTACGATTGATACACATCAGTTTATGCAGAGGGAGGCTTTAAATACGGTGCTTCCGATTGGTGTAAGACAGGTGGAGACAATGAGAACAATGCTTACCAATTCCCTTGCAGGTCTTGTACCTTTCAATGTGCAGGAATTAAGAGATGACGGTGGTAATTATTACGGAATCAATCAGGTATCAAAGAATATCAATGTGGGAAACAGAAAGAAGCTGATAAACGGAAACGGATTTGTATTCGGCGTGCCGGGTTCAGGAAAATCATTTTTCAGCAAGATGGAAATGGGCAGTGTATTCTTAAAAGGTAAAGATAATGTAATTGTTATAGATCCGATGATGGAATATTTTGACATTGCAAAAACATATGGGGGTACGGTTGTAAATCTGTCCACATATACTGATAACTATGTAAATCCTTTGGATATGGATGTGTGGAATCTTGATGCAAGGGATTCTAAAGGTTGGATAAGAGAAAAATGTTCATTTATGTTCGGACTTTGTGAGCAGTGCCTGAATCAGCCTTTGACCCCACAGCAGCGTTCCATCATTGACAGATGTTTAACGGAAATGTATCTTGAAATTGCAAGAAGCAGGGAAAAATACATTCCTGTGATGTCAGATTTTTACGAAAAGCTGTTGCTTCAAAATGATGCAGAGGAGAAGAAGATAGCAAAGGACATAGCATTATCACTTGAGATATTTGTAAAAGGTTCCCTTAATATTTTCAATCATCAGACAAACGTGGATATGGGTAACAGATTTACGGTATACGGTATCAGGGACTTAGGTCAGGATTTGGCACCGATATCTATGCTTATCATGATGGAGGCAATCCAGCAGAGAATTGTTGAAAACGGTCAGAAAGGCAGGGCAACGTGGCTTTATATTGACGAAATACATGTGCTGCTTAATTCAGAATACAGTGCAAAGTATTTGCAGCAGTTATGGAAGAAAGTAAGAAAGCAGGGTGGTCTTTGTACTGGAATCACCCAAAACGTAGTCGACCTTTTGCAGAACTATACAGTCACAACAATGCTTGCAAACAGCGAGTTCGTTGCAATATTAAAACAGGCAAATACGGATGCGGAAAAGATAGCAGAAGTGGTAGGTGTGTCAGAATCACAGCTTGAGTTTGTCAGCAATGCTCCGTCAGGAATGGGACTGATAAAGTGTGGCAATGTGATAATACCGTTTGATAATACAATTCGGAAGGATACAGGATTGTACAAATTGTATAATACGAATATCCATGAGCAAATTGAAGCGATGAAACTATAAGATAAGTGAGTAGATAAAAGTAATAATCTATGTTAAAGTTAAATCAGATAAGTATATAATTATAATTAAAATAATTACAAGGATGCTGATATGTTAATATAGGGAGAATAGCAAATATGATAGTTTCAAAAAAAATAAAGGATGCTAAGTTTGTCATGTCAAAGGACGAGTTGACTTATCAAGAAGTACTCGACGATTTTGCAACTGCTAAAAGTATACATATATTGACTTTTAACATTTCAAAAAAGCAATCAGAGTTATTAAATGCTTTAAAACAATGTGATAATAACACTAATATTTGTATAGTTTCAAATTTGCCAGATCGATGGGAACAGTATTTTACTCCTCAATATGCAAATAAAGCAAAAAAAAATATTGCAATATATAAAAGTAAATTAAATCCAGAAAAGATAGCAAAAAAAGCAGAAGTATATTTTTGTTTTTCAAATCATGCAAAAATAATTATGACTAATAATATTGCATATGTTGGTTCATCTAATTTTTCAGAGGAAAGTGCTGATAATTTTGAATCAGGATTTATTACTAGAGATTTAGAATTTATAGAATTTCTACAAGAAGAGGTTTTTCCATGGATAATAGAGTCTTCTAGTGAATACAAAACAGATGAAGAATTACTATTTTTAAAAACCGCAATTAGAAAGAGTATATCAATGTTTGATGCTATATATGAAAAATATTATTTGAGTTTTTATTCTTTATCAGATCATAGAGGAGTTGAACGTTGGTACTATAATACAACAGACTGTATGTTAACATTGCGTGACGTGGAGAGTACAAAGGAAACGGTCCAACAATACTTGGAGTTGCTAGAACGAGTAAATCATATTTTTAATTTACCTATATTTGGTGATTTAGGGATTGATAATATTGATGGTTTTATTGATAATGCATGTTGCATTTATGAGGATATAAATACTGTTTTTGAGAGTACAATTGAGCAATTGGCAAGTTTTAGTGAAGAAGATTTTGTAGAAGAGTATTTGTATGATTGCCCAGATGCATACGATGAAAAACTTGATTATTATGTCGAAAAAGCAATGTCATCGGCAAGTAGCGCATTTGGAGAATTAGCAGAAAATGCTAGAGAGGATGCGGATATATTATTGAAACAATTAGATAAAATGCGTGAACTCGCAAAAGAGATAATGAAGCGTTTTGATGAACTTCCGTTAGACGATATTAGAATTGATAATACTTAAATAAATTATTTGAAAAATCATTTCATTTTTATGAAAATCTTAAAAATAGAAAATAAAACATAGCAGAAAGAAGTGTAACAAAAATGGAAAAAATAGTTTATGACAATTCAGGACCGGTAAATCATTTTGATTATATGAAAAAAAATTGTAAATATAATAAATTGACAAGGGAGAATTATGCAGTAATAAATAAGAATACTTCCTTTTATTATCGAAAAAATCCAGATGCAGATTCCATAAACAAATCAGATATTGAGCGGGGAAGATCTCCAAGGTATGACTTAGCTGCTGATCCAAAAGGTTTGACATATACAGATGAATGGTGTGAAAAACACAGAGAAGCTGCTTTAAAGAACTTTGACATGAATATGGAGTATTATAAGCAAGTAGGTAAAGAATTTGAAGACAGATTAAATGAATTTTTATTGACTGATGGAAAAAAGTTTAAAGAATACTATTCCCTAAATCATGAGGATATGAGAAAACCCGGAATATATATGCTTGTTTTGAACGAATATAAAAGAATTTATATAGGGAGCACAATGAAACAGACTCTTCGCAGAAGGATAATGAGGCATTGGGGAAGAGTTATGCCTTTTGACAGATTGATATGGGGAAGTGCTGACAGTTCAATTATAGCAATAGATTCTTTTGGATGTTTGGACACAACAAGGATTTTTTTAATACCTTTTGATGTTGGAGAAGAGAACCGGTTATATGATGAAGAGTTTAATTATACATCCAGTCCGTTAATATATGATTTTCTTCAAAACAGAGCAAGTGGAGGCATGACAACATATCTTGATTCAGTGTTGAATATGAGATGTATGGATTTTCCTAATAAACGCGTAAAAGGACTTTTGGATTAGAAGTATGATGATGCATATAAAGATATGGAAATATAATTGAATAATAGAACTAAAATTTTAAGCCATTACAGAGCTAAAAACTTTGTAGTGGCTTTCTTTATGTCAGGAGGAAGAAATGGAAAAGAAAAACAAGAAGAAGGAAAGACATATTCACAGCCGCGATATGCCAAATTTCAGAAGAAACGACACCAATAAAAGAAAGGTAATCAAGGATAAGAAAAGTATTTTAAAAACCGGAGTGGAGATGACAACAAGAAAAGGTGTCAAAGCTACACTTAATCAGTTAGAAGGTGGTGAGGAAGCAGAAAGTGCTTTGATGATCGCAGCAGTTATCACAAGTCCGGTAACAAAAACTGCAAAAAAGACCGGAAAGGCTGTAAGGGAGCAGATAAAGAAAAGGCATATAAAAGAGACACAGGTAAAAAGTGTAAGAGGAAAGAAAAAGTCTGATAAAAAGAAAATCCACAGTAAAGATTTAAAGAAATCTGAAAGTCAGGTAAGGGAGAGAAAAATACATTATCAAACAGGCAGTATGAAATCTGAATCAAAAAGGTCAGAAGCAGGTAAAACGAAAAGCCCGAAAAAGGCAGAGAGCGGTAGTAAAGGCAAAAACATAAAGAACAGAAAACTTGCTTTTGTTATGGAAAAGCTAAAGAGTGCAGGAATAGAAATAGCAGGAAAAACAGGCATGGAGAACACCGGAAGTGGTGTGGAAAATGTCTTAAAAATAATTGCGGTAAAAGTGGGGCTGTTGCTTCTTCCGATTGTATTAGGATTACTTCTGATAATCGGAATAGCTGCAATAATCATAGCACTTGTGGTGGCAGTTATATATAACTCGCCGTTTTCTATATTTTTCCCACCATTGGAAAACGGAGATACAGTAATGACGGTAACAAGCCAGTATGTGGCAGAGTTTAACAGGGACATCAATACTCTTGTGACGGAGCATAAGGACTGTGACATTGGAAAAATCGTATATGTTGACTATGAAGGAACATTATCAGCACCGTCAAATTATTATGATGTCATGAGTGTCTATATGGTGAAGTACGGTGTGGGAAATACTGCGACGGTTATGGATGAAACAGGAAAGGCTAACTTAAAATCCGTATTTGACGATATGTGTACATACACCATATCCACAGGGGAAGAAAAAATCAAAAATGATGAGGGAAAGAAAGTAAAAAAGAAGGTACTGTATGTAAATGTGACGTTCAAAACTTATTATCAGATGGAAACAGAGTATAGCATGAGCGAGGATGAAATAAATCTGCTCAATTCCCTGATGAGTCAGGAGAGCATGGTGGCTCTTGGAGTTACCGGTGGAAATTCGGGTACACAGAGCGGAGGTAATAAAAAATCATCACTTTCGCAGAGTGAAATTGATGCAATTATACATAAAATAACAGATGGAAAAGCCAGAACAGCAGTAGCTTTTGCACTGTCAAAGGTAGGTTATCCGTACAGTCAGCCACTCAGAAATTCGGGAACACATTTTGACTGTTCATCCCTTGCCTACTATTCATGGAATAGTGCAGGCATATCTATAATGACAGGCGGTTCCAATACTGCGGCAGCAGAGGCACAGTGGTGCAGTAATAACAAATGTACTGTAAAAGAAAAAAATCTGAAACCCGGAGATTTAATATTTTACAGTTATTCCAATAACGGAAGATATAAAAACATCAGCCATGTTGGAATTTATGTCGGTGATGGAAAGATGGTGGAAGCGGTTGATGAAGCAACAGGTGTTGTCATTCAAGGCTATCATAATGGAGGTCTTGTGATGATTGGAAGACCAGATAAAAAGAAATAGAAATAGAAACAGTAAAAGAGCAGAGCCACAAAGGTTCTGTTTTTGGGATTGGAGGAAAAATGAAAGAGACATATATAAAAGACATGGAGTTTTTAATAAGGGAACTTCATAAAGAATGGGGCAGAAGTAAATCTGAAATAAAGAGTGTTGCACTGTCTTTAAATGATGCAGAAGCATTAAGAAAAAAGATTGCAGGAAGCATAGGAAAGCAGCAGAAGATGATTGACGGTGATAATGATATTGAATTTAAACAAAGCATTAAGATGTCAAAGGATAACTTTGTGTTGCTTCGTATTGCAAAAAAGCTGTCAAAGAAAATGAAGAAGGGCGGAAATATCTTTATCATTGACCTTGATAATGAGGAATACAGAAAATATACAAGTCTTTTAGAACCGGAAGAAGGTGATTAAGATGGGAAAGAAATATAAGATTATTTATGCTGATCCTCCGTGGCAGTACCGTGTTTATTCTAAAAAGGGAAAGGGCAGAAGTGCAGAAAACCATTACCACACAATGAATATTGATGACATACGCTCCCTTCCGGTAGGTGAGATTGCAGATGATGACTGTGTACTGTTTTTGTGGATTACATTTCCGTGCCTTAAAGAGGGAATATCCGTTATGGAAAGCTGGGGCTTTACCTATAAGACATGCGGCTTTAACTGGGTAAAAAGAAATAAGAAAAAGGACACATATTTTATGGGGCTTGGCTTTTGGACACGTTCCAATTCGGAAGTTTGCCTTATCGGAACCAAAGGACATCCAAAGCGTGTGTCAAAGGCAGTTCCGCAGGTATGCGATGCAAGAGTAATGGAACACAGCAGAAAGCCTTCTGAAGTACGAGAGCGTATAGTGGAACTTTGCGGCGATGTGCCACGTATTGAACTTTTTGCAAGGGAAGCAGTTAAAGGCTGGGACTGCTTTGGAGATGAAATAGATGGAGCAGACATAAGGGATGCGTTAAAGGAGGTTATTAAAGATGAGTGCTGATTACAAGGTGCAGAGGCTTTATGATGAATTTATCCGTGACATTACTGCAAGTGCTTATAACTGGAAAACCTTTCTTAGAATAACCGGGAGAATATACAGATATGAGTTTGACAACATTCTTATGGTGTATGCACAAAGACCAAACGCAACACTTGTAGGAGACTATGACTCATGGAAAAAGGTAGGAAGATATGTAAAAAGAGGAAGCAGAGGCATTGCAATATTTCCATCAAAGATTTTAAAAACACATATGCGATATGTTTTTGATATAGCAGATACCGCAGGAAAAAAAGTGAAACTTACATGGAATTTGGGCGGTGATAATCTGAAAAGTCTTGTGGATGAATTGGTAAATGAGCGAAAAGTTACTCCATATACTGACAGTGAAAAAAATAATTTAATGAATCTCTTAAAGAACTATACAAAATCGAACATACGATCTATAATGAAAGAGGAATCCGAAAAGAGGATTTCTGAACTTAACCGGATTACAGGTGGTGTGATTAAAGGTGGAGATAATGAAACGCAGGGGCTTACGGCAGAAGAAATGTTATATAAGAGCATTTTGTATGCGGTAGGTACAAGATGCGGGTTTGACCTGTCCTCTGAAGAACAGGATATGGGTTTTATAACAAATATATCTGATGAAGATGATATTTACCGCTTTGGTTCCCTTGTATGTGACGTATCCTGTAGTGTTCTTAAAGAGTTTAATTACAAAATTAGGCGTATAGAAAACGAAAGGAGATTTACGAATGGAAGAAATGAGACTGACTTATCACGAGGGAGCAGACGGAATGCTATATCCGAATCTGGAAATGCCAAAGGAGAAAGTGAGCATGACGAAAGTCGGCAGATACGGAATGATGGCAGCACAGTATCTGAAAGAAAACGAGAGGCTGAGATACAATACACTGTACCGTCTGGGAAGACTGGCAGAGAAGATGATGGAAGTGGACGAAGAGGCAAACAGCCTGATGGATACACTGATGGAAGATTACCTGAAAAAACACAAGCCACAGAACCCGTCCTCCACAATGGAAATGTGGAAGATAAGAGAACAGGCAAAGATGATGGCAGAGGAAGTGGTACTTCATCAGATAGTGTACAGATTCCACTAGGAGAAAGAGCCGGAGAATCGGAATGGCAAGCTGATGAAGAATTAAATAAAGAACTGGATGAAATAAATTCATTTGGAAAATCAGAGGAAGCAGGTTTTGAACAGGCTTCCTTTTTCTTTGACCAAAATACAAATGAAATCGGATTTTCAGATAGTACTAGACTGTCTTATGAACAATCTCATAATGCAGAAAAAATCAATAAGAAATACGGTTTTACAGAGCCTAAAATAGAGAAAAACGTCCCCCATGATTATATCGTAAATGTATTGTTAAGGGGAACGGGTTTTCAAAATGGAAAGAAAAGAGTGTATGACATTTATAAAAATGTGGACAGTGCATCAGAGCGTGCAAAACTTGTAAAGAAAGAGTTTGGTCTTGGCGGTGCAGGATGGCCGGTTGAAGGATACGGACTGCACGGATATGACACATTTAAACCACAAGGAATGAGATTTCAGTGGCGGGATGCTGAGGGCGAAAAGGAAGGATATATAAGCTGGAATGCAGTCGAGGAAGAAATAAGAGTTCTGATAAATAAAGGGATATATTATCAGGAAGTTATGGAAGAAAATACTGTAGGTGATTATGACATTCCCGATGAAGTTTTTTCTATGGATGAAAAGCCTATACCTGATATGGAAAAACTTCGAAAAACCTATGAGGAAGAAAGAGAGCTTACCGATGAAGAAGCTGCAATAGAAGATATGATGGTGACTATGGCAGAGTATGGTGATGAAATAGCAGCAGAGTCACAAAATACCAAACCACATATTACGGATAACAAAAAAGATGGAAAGGAACAGAGTAACATTGAAACTTTCCCAAAGCATAACTTTCATTATAATCTGTGGGAGCTTGAAACCGGAGGTGCGAAGACAAGATATCAGTGGAACGTGGATGCCATAAGGACATTGAAACAGATTGAAGAAGAAAACAGACTTGCCACAATGGCTGAGCAGAAAATTCTGGCTAGATATGCAGGGTGGGGTGGAATCCCGGAAGTATTTGATGAAAAAAATAGTTCATGGGAGAAGCAGTATAAAGAATTAAAGGAACTGCTTTCCCCTTTAGAATATGAGAATGCAAGAGCAAGCGTAAATAATGCTTTTTATACTTCTCCTGAAATTGCCATGTGCATCAATCAGAAACTTGCAGATTTCGGAGTGACAAAGGGAAACATTCTTGAACCGTCTATGGGCATTGGAAACTTTTTTGGAAGTATGCCGATACCCATGCAGAGATGCAGACTGTACGGTGTTGAAATGGATGATGTAACCGGAAGAATTGCAAAGCAGCTATATCAGAGAGCAGATATTACAATATCGGGGTTTGAAGATACAAAGTACCCTGATAACTTTTTTGATGCAGCTGTCGGAAATGTTCCTTTCGGAGATTATAAAATATATGATCCAAAATACAACAAGCTGAATTTCCGTGTGCATGACTATTTTCTAGCAAAGGCACTTGACCAGATAAGACCGGGCGGAGTTGCAGCATTTATTACAACAAAAGGAACAATGGATAAGGCAAATCCAAATGTCAGAAGATATCTTGCACAGAGGGCAGAACTTATCGGTGCGGTAAGACTTCCTAATACAGCATTTAAGGATAATGCAGGAACAGAGGTTACATCGGACATTCTGTTTTTAAAAAAAAGAGAAAGGCAGACAGACATTGAGCCTGACTGGGTTCATCTTGGATATACAAATGATGGGATTCCCATTAATTCTTATTTCGCAGAACACCCGGAAATGATGCTTGGAAAGATGGAATACGATACGGGAAGATATGGAGAAAACAGCAGATATACGGTATGCGTAAATGATGATAAGGATTTCAATATGTATGAAAGCCTTAGCAGTGCACTGAAAAATCTCGAAGCTTCCATATCAGATTTTGCTGCACCGGAAATAGAAGAAAATTTAGAAGTCATAGCTGCCAGTCCTGACATCAGAAACTATACTTATTCCTTTGTGGATGGAAAACTTTATTACAGGCAGAATTCCCAGATGTATTTAAAAGAATACTCCAAAACGGCAGAAGAAAGAATAAAGGGACTTGATGAGATAAGAAAAATTACAAGGTATATCATAGACATTCAGACAGAAGGATGCAGTGAACAGGAATTAAAAGAAAGCCAGAAGGTACTGAATGAAAAGTATGATGTGTTTGTAAAAAAATATGGTGGGATAACTTCAAAAGGCAATGACAGGGCTTTTCGTGATGATGCAGATTATCCGCTTTTATGCTCTCTTGAAAATGTGGATGAAGAGGGTAAGGTCACAAAGGCAGATATGTTTTATAAGCAGACAATCAAACCGGATATCAGACCTGAAAATGTTGTTACTGCAATAGAGGCTTTAAATATTTCAATCAATGAGTTTGGTTCTGTAAATATTCCGTTTATGCTTTCAATCTATGAGCCGGATATCAGTAAAAAGATAAAGGAACTGGAAGAACAGGCAGGTGAAAGAGTAACCTTATCGGAACAGGCAAGAGCAGAAGTTAAGGGAGCAGCCATATGTGAAGAATTATCGGGAATTATTTTCCTGAATCCTGTTTTATACAATGAAGAAGATTTAAGTGCAGGATGGGAAACAGCGGATGAGTACCTATCAGGAAATGTGCGAAGAAAGTTACAGGAAGCACAGGAATATGCAGAACAATATCCGGAATTGTTTGCAGGAAATGTTGAAGCACTTTTAAAGGTACAGCCAAAAGACCTTGACGCATCGGAGATTGATGTAAGGGTTGGAACAACATGGATTGAGGAGCAGGACTATGAAGAATTTATATATGAGCTTTTAGGAACACCGAGAAGAGCGAGAGCGGTAAGAAGCACATTTTATTCATCAGGCATTATGGTACATCTTAATAAATACAGCATGGAATGGTTTATAGAAAATAAATCAAAGGATAAGCATTCTGTGGCAGCTTCCAAAACATATGGAACAAGCCGCATGGATGCTTATTCTATTTTTGAAGCATCACTTAACCTAAAAACCGTAACAGTAAGAGACAAAATCGATGATGGAGATGGAAAATATCATTACGTGATTAATAGAAACGAAACAATGCTTGCAAGAGAAAAGCAGAATCTTATTAAGGAAAAATTTAGAGAATGGATATTTGCGGATCCGGTTAGACGAAAGAAGTATGTTGATTATTACAATGAAACATTTAACAATATAAGACTTCGTGAATACGATGGCTCGGTACTTTCATTTCCAGGAATGAACCCTGAAATAGAGTTGCGACCTCATCAGAAAAATGCGGTAGCAAGAATTCTACTTGGAGGTAATACATTACTTGCCCATTGTGTGGGAGCAGGAAAATCATTTGAGATGATGGCAGCATGTATGGAACAAAAAAGACTTGGTCTTGCAAATAAAACAGTAATGGTAGTTCCAAAAGCATTAATAAATCAAACAGCATCTGAATTCTTGAGATTATACCCATCTGCAAACATTCTAGTAACAACCGAACGTGATTTTGAAAAGAGTAGGAGACAACAGTTTATATCAAGAATTGCAACGGGAGATTATGATTGCATAATAATGTCTCACTCGCAGTTTGAAAAAATACCAATTTCAGCAGCGAGAAAGGAAAGAATGCTTAATGAACAAATAAAGCAGATAGCATATGCCATAGAGGAGACAAAAGAAAAGAATGGTGAGCGTTGGACTGTAAAACAGATGGAGGCACAGAAGAAAAAGCTTCAAGAACAATTAAAGAGTCTTGCAGGCGAAGAAAGGAAAGATGATTTGATTACTTTTGAGGAACTTGGTATTGACAGTATTATGGTAGATGAAGCTCATAATTACAAGAATTTAGCAATATTTTCAAAGATAAATAATGTTTCAGGAATTAGTGGCTCGGGAGCAAAAAAAGCAACAGATATGCAATTAAAATGCCAATATATTAATGAGATAAATCCCGGAAGAGGAATCGTTTTTGCTACAGGAACCCCAATTAGTAATACTATGTGTGAGATGTATGTAATGCAAAGTTACCTTCAAAAAGATACGTTGGAACAGATGGGAATATATCATTTTGATTCATGGGCAGCCAATTTCGGTGAAATAACAACAGCATTAGAACTTACAGTTGAGGGAAGTGGCTTTAGAATGAAAAACAGATTTAATAAATTTACCAATTTACCAGAGTTAATGAATATATTTAAACAGGTAGCAGACGTGCAAACACAGGATATGCTTGAACTCAATGTTCCTAAATTAAGAGACGGTCAATACATTATTGTGGAATCAGAACCAGATTGGTACGTAAGGCAGATAATGGAGGATTTTGTTAGGAGAGCGGAGGCTATCAGAAATGGTGGAGTGGATTCAAGCATAGATAATTTTTTGAAAATAACACATGAAGCAAGATTGCTTGGAACGGATGCAAGACTTCTTGATAAAGATGCACCTAATAATCCTGACGGAAAATTAAATAAGTTAATTGATAATGTGCTTTATGAATATGGAAAAGCAAAAGATGAAGAAAAAATAGGATGTCAGCTTATTTTTTCAGATATAGGAACACCTGGGGAAAAGGATTTTGACGTATATAATTACATAAAAGCAGAACTTATAAAAAGAAACATACCTGAAAATGAAATAGCATTTATACATGATGCAAAAACAGATGCACAGAGAGAAACATTATTTAAGTCAATGAGAGCAGGAAAGAAGAAAATTCTTATTGGTTCTACAGATAAATGTGGCACGGGAGTAAATGTACAAACACATATTGTGGCAATTCATCACGTAGATTGTCCATGGAAACCATCGAGCATTGAGCAGAGAGAGGGAAGGGGAATACGACAAGGAAATGAAAATAAAGAAGTAGCAGTGTACAGATATGTTACAAAAGAAACATTTGATGCGTACTCATGGTCACTGGTAGAGAATAAGCAGAGATTTATTAGTCAGATAATGACGAGCAGGGCTGTATCAAGAACGTGTGAAGACATAGATGAGGCAACATTGTCATATGCAGAAATAAAGGCAGTTGCTACAGGAAATCCATTAATAAAAGAAAAAATGGAAGTTGACAATGAATTGCAGCGATTAAAAATACTGAAAGCATCTTATGACAGCCAAAGATATACTTTTCAGGATAATTTTATGATTAAGTTTCCTAAATTAATTAAAGCAGCAGAAGAAAAAATTGAATGTGTGAGAAAGGACATTGAACTTAGAAATGCTGAGCGTGTAAAAAGCGAAGCGTTTTCAATAACAATAGGTAATATGTTATATAGCGAGAGAAACGATGGAGGGACAGCAATGCTTGAAGAAATAAGCAAGTATAAAGCAGGTGATACTTATGAGATTGGAAAGTTCAGAGGATTTAATCTATTGGTTGAAAAGAATTATATGGGAATAAATTTCTTAATACTTCAGGGAAAAAACGAGTATAAGGCAGAAATGTCTACAAGTGCTGTTGGAAATATGATAAAGCTGGATAATATGTTTAATAACATAGAAGAAAATGAAGAGTTTCTAAAAAAGAAGATAGAACAGTATAAAAGAGATTTAGAATCTTCAAAAATAGAATATGAAAAGCCTTTTGTTTATGAGGAAGAGCTTAAGGGGAAGTTAAAACGTCAGGCAGAATTAAATTCTATGTTGGATTTGGAAAAGAATATTGGTGAAGAAATAAAAGAAACAGAAAAAGAAAAAATATATAGTAGAGAAGGAGAAAAAAATGAAGTATACAGTAAAAGTAAATAAAGTAAGAAAAAATGAAGGAAATTTAAGAGGGTTTGCAACAGTAGTATTTGGTGAGTCATTTAAAATTACAAACATTGCCATTCTTGAAAATAGTAATGGCAATTTGTTTGTATCAATGCCAAGGTATAGAAGCAATGAGGTGGATGAGCATAATAATTTCGTTTTTAAGGACATATGCAACCCTATAACAAAGGAGTCCCGTACAGAATTGTATGATGCAATAATTGAAGGATATAAGAACGCTGGAAAAGAAAATAATGAGCTAAATACAGAAAAAACTGAGGTAGAGGAGCCACCATTTACAGTAAAAGTTACGCCGTACGAAAGAGAGGGGAGCAATATAAAAGGTCTTGCAAGAATTTATTTGGATGACAAATTTGTAATAAATAACGTGACACTGATTCAGGGAAAGGATAATGTGTTTGTGGCAATGCCATCATATAAGACAAAGCAGAAAGATAAGGATGGAAAGGCAGTATATAAGGATATATGCTTTCCAATGACAAAAGAGTTTAGGGAAAAATTGTATGGAAAAATAATAATTTTTTATAATAATGCAAAGAAAAAAGTGTATCTAGAGTTGGGGAGAACATTACGATCAAGATAGGTATAGAGTTACAAACAAGGAGAGGTTTGTAATAGTATTGAATAAAATTGTTAATAGAAAAAATTAATTACAGAAGAAATTGAAATAATAGCTGTATTAGAAAGATGAGAAAAGTTTAGAGGTAATAGTATTATCTATATTTAGTGGTAAGAAAGAAAAGAAATATAGAATACGAAAACCAAATATTACAGGGGAAAAAGGAATAGTTGACGATGTGGTTATAGCAGGAGAAAAAGATTATTTTTAGGAATTGTAAACGAAGAAAAAAGATTTGATTTTTGAAAATGTTATTTGTGTAATTAAGGGAAATGAGGAGACAACTTATATTTTAGGAAAAGAAGGTCTTCATTTTAAATTAGTATTTACAATGAAGTATTTAGAAAAGGTTAGTATAAATCTATAAAATTATAAACGATAAAGTAAATATATGATTGGATCTTTTTTGTTATGAAAAGTGCTCTTATTGAAAACACAAAGCGTGCGAAATATCAATTACGATGACAGAATTTGCTGTTATTAAGTAGAATAATTTATATCAAAATGTGAAAATAAAAAAGTTACTATTTGTGTTTTAGAGACATAATGGTATGAATTATGAAATTCATAAAGCAAATAATATGTAGAGAAGTTAGTCGTATTATAAATATGTATGTCGTAGATTGTTCTAAGAAATAGGAATTATTGTGGGTATTAAATTCTGTTGAAAAAGGTAATATAGTTATTACGAGAGCTGATGTTATTTATAAGGTTTTTATATGTAAATATTACTTTGCTGTAATATGGATATAATAGGGTGTCTAATTTATATATTAAAAAAGAAATGATACCGAATCTTTAGTATTAATACCTAATATAATAGGTAGGATATATACAGATTATCAAGCAATAGAGTTAGGGAAAGCAGAAGATTGTGTTAGGATATACACTATGTGCGATGTCATTATATATAATTGAAGAGATAGATAGTGTTGTGTTATACTCAAGTTGTGAGTAAGGAAGATATGTATTAAGTATATGGATTTTGTTTAAGGTGGTGCAGCAATCGTGTTTGTACTAGGAAATATAAATTTCAACAAAGTACATGGAGATAAAGATATACTTCTTGCAAATATTTTAGCATTGTTGTCTTCCACGGAGAATTCGGATGTATGATTACGTAAAAGAAACGTAATACGTTAACAGGCTAATTACCGGTAATAGACGAAAAACTGTGATCTGAATTCACTTTAAACAGTCAAAAATGTAATATTATAGATACAGATATACGGAGCTTTAAGTATTATAATGAAGTACTCAATAAAAATAAGAAATTGGGAAAAAGAATAATCAATTGCCATCAAAAGAGGATAATTGGATTATACGTAAATTATGAAAAACTGGATTGTGTAAATCGAAAGTAAATATAATAGTTATTATATGAATATATATTATAACAAAAGGTAATATTATAGTGCATTATTGAACATGGAAGATGATGATAAAGTTAATTATAATATTTAATAGTTAATGCACTGTAATTATTTAAATAATTATGAACGAGGAGAGATAAAATGAGTTGTAAACAGAAGGAATTATTTAGTGCATTAACCCAGGAAACAGGAATAAAGGAATTGCAAGAATATTTTACAAAAATATTTCAACTTAGGGGGTTTGAGAAGGAGCAGACGACTGATAAGATAATAATGCTTATAGAAGAAGTTGGAGAATTGGCTAAGGCTATACGTAAAGAAAATAGTAAATTGGCAATAGATTATAATAGAATTAGTGAATATGAATCTATAGAAGGGGAAATAGCAGATGTGTTTATAGTATTAATTTCAATTTGTATAAATGAAAGGATAAATCTAGTTGATGCAGTGTTAAAGAAAGAGAAAATAAATATAAGCAGAGAGTGGAGCAAATAATGAAAAAATTATCAGTAAAACAAATGTATTATATACTTTGGGTAACAATAATGAATCAATCACAAAATGCATTGACTGTAATGCACAATGCAGAGGAATTACTTAACAGATTAGAAAAAAATCAATTTTATGGTGAAATGGGATATGAACAAATAAACCATTGTTTTAATACCCTGCCTAAGTTGCATAGATTTCCAAATAAA
>ERZ773200.1429-NODE-1429-length-20313-cov-5.768980_pt1 | contig 20313 bp, 34 predicted proteins | sample MGYA00581008_ERZ773200 | MGnify/ENA primary metagenome ERZ773200 (study PRJEB29015, sample SAMEA2737770) | human gut metagenome | biome: human gut; feature: human-associated habitat; material: faeces | place: China | collected 2012 ... | reverse complement strand
TGCACGTCTTGTGAGCGCATCCAGCCTTCGCATTTCTGCTTCTTCCTTATCATTTTTAACATTGTCAGAATCTTTATCTGCTTCAATGTTTGAATAAAAAGGCTTCTCCGGATATTTTACCTTGTCTCCATTAAATGCACTTCCGATTGAAAACTGTGTGTAAAAACCAATAAGCCAAGCGAAATACTCCTTATCATCGTTTTCGCTTTTCAATCTGTCGTTATATGCTGTAATTCTTCGATTTATCGCCGCCGGAGTCATATGAAAAAAATCATACTCTGTCAACCCGATTTTCAATGCTGCCGGTAACAAATCTTCAATTATTCGCTCTCGGAAACTTTTGGCTGCTTCTTCTTGTGATCCTGTGGCTTCTTCGGCTCTTTCTCCTCGGTCATCGGAGACATCATCTCTTCCAGACCGATCAGTTTGAAAAAACCATCTTCACCCATCTGATCTAACAGCATTTCCATAACAGACCAGAAATTCCCGTTATTTTCCTTGATATAACTTTTCAAAAGGATTTTAGCCGTTTTCTTATCCGGCACCTCTCCGTCTCCCTCTTCTGTCCCGTGATGTTCCATAAGACCTGCATAGAACATAGAAAGAGCCACTTGAGGAATGTCTGAAATCCCTTTGAATTTTGCCTTTATGCTATCAGCATTATCGCCATCTTCATTAACTGCCGTCATAAGATTGATTACTTTCTCTGTACATTCACCATACAATGAAGCTTCTACAGAAAATTCGATCTTATAATCTTTTCCAGAAATATTCAAAACCTTATACATTTTACCTATCCTTTCCCTCCCTTTTTATAAGGGAAAGGGGCAGTCCGAAAACCGCCCCTTATAAACTAATTATTGAGTTCTGTGTCATCTACGGCTGTTTCGTCATAGCCAGTCACAGCCTTTTTGCTTCTCGTTTCAGACTGGCTATTTATTCCCCCGAATGTTCAGTAGGAGTTACAGCTGTATCCTCTCCTTTAAGCTCGTCCGTGATACAGTTCATCTGCATTGTAAGAAGCCCGTTCTGCTCTTTTGCAGTCTTTGGGATTCTAGCAGGAGGTGACGCAACGATAAACTCTGCATTTGTAAGACCCTCTGTGATTTCTTGGAACCAAACTCTTTTACCGGCTGCTTTAGCCGTCTGTGCTTCACTGATCAGATCAGTCCATTCCTTGACCGTTTGGTCTGTTTTGTTTACCGTAACAACGTAATTTTCCGTTACGGTATCTCTACCGGCAATATTTCTCGTCTGCTTATCTTCCAGTGCAGAAGAATCAATAGCTTCCGGCTCAACCGTCACTTCGTCGATTGAGTTAATTCTGTGAAGCAACGTAAATTTAGTGGGTTTTTGACCAGCCACCGTTTCAATTCCATAAGACAGAGTGGTGCCGTTGGTACTAACACCAGCCACATAAGATGTATTATCTGCCATTATTTACCTCTCTTTCTACCGCTAATTATTGCGGTCAGCGAACATTTCAATAAATGCCCGGTACATAGTTACAAAATCTTGTCGTTTGCACCATATAAACGCCTGAAACGCATCGTGCATGTATATATGCCGTCAGACTTTCCATAAATCGGCATACCAACAACGTCAAATCTCAATTCCTTAAAAACATTCGCTACGGTTGCCGTTACCAATCGAACATCTGAACCGCTTGTATTTGAAGAAATATCGACTTGTATAGTTTCCAAAACTGCATTAACGGTTTGACCGTCAAGCGTTTGTCCCTGTTCCAATCCCGACAGTTCGTGAATGTAAACCGTTGGAAAAATAGGTTTCTGATTCGTTTCTCCTTCATCCGTGATATACACATCCGGGAATTTCTTTTGCAAAATAGGCTCTGCTCTGGATTTCACAACATAAAAAATCGTGTTTCCAAGTTCAAACGCCCAACTGTTATCCACCATCAGCTAAACACCTCCTTGAAAATCTTTTCATATTGCGAAATAATCTCCATACTAGCCTTATAAATAGGCATTGTTGCTTTAATACCTTTTGAGTAGTGCCACTTATTATCCTCGCCGAGGTAATACCATCCATCTTCAAAGGCGTGTATTTGCCCCGGATATGTTCCGACACCATATCCCATATCGTTTGCTTTCGGGTTAGGCTCCGGGTTGTAGTGGATACCGGCACCAAATTCCACCGCTAAAACCGTGTAGAACGGGTCTCTGTCTTTTACCTCATGTACTTTACCCGTAGCAATCAAAACGGCTTTACAGCCCATTTTAGACGGTTCTCTGTCTATGCTAAGAGTTATTTGATTCCCGATGGGGCTTTCATTGATTGCTTGTATCGCTACTCGCTCTCCAATTTTTGCTAACCGGTCAACATACTCTTCGCATTTTCTATTGATATCAGATTTATATTTCTCAATCTGCTTTATCGCTTCTCGAATAGATTTTTGCGACAACCCCATTTTTACCTTCATAAAAACCGCCTACTTTGTTGTTTTCTGCAAAAGAAAAAGGTCTACTGTCAATCCCTCGTCAGCCACACCTTTGACGATGTAGTCAGCGGTTAAGATATCAACACGACCTTCTTTCGTATGTCCCACATCAGATTTTTTCCAAATATAATCGCCGGACTTTATTGGCAAATAGCCCTTGTCTGTTGTAATCTGGCAGTAAGATGTACTATCATCAATGCCAAACTCTTTGACAAGAACCTCTGACAGCTTATTACTGATATTCGCCTTAAACAATACCGGCTCCGAAAATCCATCCACTTTTTTTGTGTAATATATCTTTTCTCCGTCCTCTGTCTCGTAAAACTTTGGATTTCCGTCCTCGTCTTTTTCATAAACTGTGACTGTTTGACCTTGAAGCGCATATTTCATGGCTTGCTTATTAATGTCAAGCATTGTTCTTTACCTGCTTATAAATCTGATTAACACCTGTGCTTGATAATCCGGACACAATGCCTACTGCAATAGCATTAAGAATGTCATTTGCTGGAAAGTCCGGTATTACATACATACCCACAACACCTAAGATACCGCCTGCAATGCCTACGATTATAGGAATATAATTATCCTTAACCTGTGGAATTGCCTTAGCTCCTAAACCTATCAGATATGTAATTACAACGATTGCAACTACTGTTGTTACTGATGTTATATCCATTCTGCTATACCTCCCTATCTTCATTAAGTCGTGTTTCCAATCCGTCAATTCGGTGGTGTGCCGACTTTACGCTTTCTTCAACCTTAATAATTCTGTTATCGTGAGAATTAAGTTCTTTTCTCATTTCTGTAACCTCATTCTTTATCTCTGTTGTATTGCTTGATATGGTATCAAATTTCATATTTATGCGTGTATTTTCCTTTACACGCTCCGTAAGTTCTGCATTGTCAGACTTTTTGTTGTTCTTAAGATTAAGTCCTAAGGTAAACAGTCCGAAAAAGACGGAAAAAGCAACTGAAATAATGCTTATAATTACTGCGATTGGCATTGATATACCGCCTTTCATAATTAATAATGGCACACCACCCACCACCCTTAATGTGTGCCGCCTGCTACCATTTTGTTAAGGTCAACAAAATCGCAACGCACAATCTTCTATAAGACTTTAGCAAACGGAAAAACTCCTGCCAGCAATTCTTTTCTGTCTTTCCAATTACGGCTAATGCCGTTTTCAGAATAAGAAGACATATATGATTCGCCAGCTTGAGAATGGTCATACACAGCAAGGTTGACAATGACTGATTGATATTTCTTCAAATCTTCGTCTATTCGCTCATCAGTATAACTATCCGGATAATTTCTTAATGTCCTTATCTCTTCCGTTGCCTGTTCTATAAGCTGTTCAATAAGAGGGTTTTCCTCTTTTTCGTCAAAAACAACAACGTCAGAAGTGGTGTCATCGCCGTTATCAACCGTATCAATATGAAATTGTTCTAATCGGATTTTCACCTGCTCTAACGTGCTGTATTTCGTCATATGGATGCCCCCTACAAACCAAGCTTATCAATCAAGAGCTTCTTGAGGTCTGCCCCTGTGTAGGTGTCAGCCTCTTCAATATCAAGGTCTTTTGCCAGTTTCTTCAAATCAGCCGTACTCATACGGGATATTTCGGTTTTGGTATATTCCGGCGGATTCATATAATTAGAAAAAGCAGAAGTATTTTTATCCTCTGCTTTTTCCTTGATTTCCTCTCCCGGTCTATACCACACGCCGTTGATTTTTACGGAATGCGTTGCAACCATTACTCATCCTCCTTGACCTTCATGACGACTACGCTGTCCATTCCCTCGAAAGTAGGAAGTCCAATCATAGATACTACACAGTGAGTGTTGATAGGATGATTTGTGGCATATGTGTAAACAGAAATACCAGTCTCCACAATAGAAAGATTTCCGTCTGTAAGGCTTCCACTTCTCTCTTCTGGAGTTCTGCCGAATACATATTCACCGAGGAAAATTCCACCAGACTGCGCTGACACAATACCGGTAGGTACAAAGTTCTTTGTCTTTCCATCTGCAGGATCAATGTACAGCTTGTCATAAATCTCGATTTCAATACCGTAACCACGAAGATACTCTGTTACCTGTCCGGTTTGCAATCTGATTCCACCATTGTAAGCGGTAATTCCAAGCACCTGCTTCTTTGTATCCTCTGCCTTGAGAACCATTTCCCAAGTTTCCGTGTTCATCGTAAAGCGTGTAAGTGAATATCCGGTTTTCTTTGCAAACTCACGTCTTGTCTGAATAAGATCATCAAGAGGGGTTGCTGTTGCCGACTTATCCCACGCACTTGTACCCTTAAACTCAACAAAGTGGTCTGTTTTATGCTCTGCTCCATTATCTGCTGTATAGTCGATTGTGTATTTCTTATCACCTAAAACAACATCAATCTTTGGGATACCGTCTTCCGGTGCTAACAACTGCCAAATCTGTCTCTCCGGAACCACTCTAGCTCCCTCGATAAGATTCATCGGCTTTTTGCTGATCTCACGAAGCACGCTATTGGCAAGGCTTGAATTTTCAGCACTTTGATAATTAGCGTACTCCTGCTCTTCTTTCTCTGTCACCATGTAACTCTCACGGTAAAAAGGCATCTCATTCTGAATGTCAGAGAATCCTCCAACATCTCTTAACTCTGCCTGTGCGTCAAAGTTGGATGCTTTCAGAGAAACCGGGAGTCCGCTCTTTCCTTTGATAAACCTAAGATCAAGACTGTCCTGCTTTCTTGTTCCAAACTTAGAACGTCCAAGATAAGGAGCCGTTCCTAATGTCTTTTTATAATTATCCCACATTACGCCGAGACTTCTCGCTGTAAATGCTTCTGCTAATGGTAATGCCATAGTTTTTTACCTCCTTGTTAATCTCCTTTTACTTCGCTTGCCTGCGAAATTTTTGCTGCTCCGTAAAACGTAACTCTTGGTGTTGCCTTTCTTGCCGCTTCTGAAATAGCTGGACTAATGCTCTTCACTTTTTCCCAGTCAATAGTTCCTTGGTAAACATATGTACCAGGGGAATCACCCTGTGTAACATCAACATCGTGAAGTAGATAGCCTAAACACCCGTCATCATTTGTTGGATATGGTGTTCCTGCCGGAACAATCTTTCTCCCGTTCGAATCAGCAGTAACACCGGACTGTGCTACTACGCAAGCCGCTCCCTCATAAGGGAAAAACTTTAAAATGCCTTTACTCTGCGTAAAATCTCTCGTAATAGGTTTTCCCATCGTCTTTTACCTCCTTAAATCACATAATGGTTTTGATCTTCTGCGCTTGTCTCAATGCCGAAAGTAATGTTTTCAGCATTTTCAACGTCCGCTGTTTTTTCTTTGTCTTTATCACCGCCGGCATTTCCACCGCCCGGATTTGTAGAACCGTTTGCGATTTCCTGCTCTTTTGCCTGTGCGGCAGCGGTTTCTTTCTCGGACATAATTTTTCCAAGAGCAGCCGTGTCGAAATTTCCATCATCACCAACAACTTCTTTTGCCTGTTCTGCTGTGATGCGAAAATCTGTCATAGCTTTTTCACGAAGATCTCTAATTGCATTATTTTTTTGCAACTCTGCAATCTGCTGATTAGCCGTTTCTAAAGCCTTGTTAGCCTTATCAAGCTCTGTAAGGTTTCCAGCTTCAAAATCATCAAGCTTTTTTTGCAACTCATCCGCTTTTTCCGCTTGCTCCTTGTACTGAGCTGTTTTCGCTTTTTCCTTTTGGATTGAGCTGCCGTAATCTGCCATAATCTTGTCAGCATCTTCTTCGCTAACTCCCATAGCAATAAGTTCTTCTCTTTTCATAATTACCTCCGATATGTCATACGATTTTTTATACGGTGCAACGACACCGATTGACATTGTTGATTTTTACGCTCACAACTTTGCGAATTTTTATAAAATAAAAACGGCTACTGATTATTCAGCAACCGTTTTATCTATCTCTTTGTCTAATGGATTGTCGTTATTTAATTTATCTGTTATTTCCTTGGCTTTTCTTTCCTGTTCTTCCAAATCATCAATCGTTTGATATTTCGCTTTTAAGTACGGATCAGAAAGAATAAATGTCTTTTCTGCATCTCCCCAAAGACCAACCGTTTTAATAGCCACAAGCGGATGAATACCACATTGTAAAAGTACCGTAAGCGTTTGTGCTTTTGTGTACATATTATCCTGTGGGCTGTGATTGATCTGCACATCAAAATCCCTTGAAGTAATTCCCAGATCATGATCTTTTATCCTGATAATGTTCAGAATAATTTTTGCCAGCTTCTTTTCTGCCGACTTTACTAATGGATCTTTCAGCTTTGCCCTTGTCTTTGAAAAATCCCAACCATTTCTAAGTTGAACCGCTCCCTGCGTATCACCGCCGGAATTATTATTGTTTTTATTCGGGATTGCCAAAATTGACAAGGCATTATCCCATAAATCATCTTTTGCCACTTGGCATTCCGTTTGATTAAGCTCCTGCGTCATCACATCAACATCTGATTTATTGTCTTTGTTTATGGACTTGACAACCAAGGCTCGATTCATTTTCATTTTTTCAAATTCTTTCGAATCAATTTCACAATTTACGAATTTTATCCAACTTTGAACGAATTGCTCAATTCCGTCCATTCTGTTCGATTGCATTGTATTGATAGAGTCTAAAATATCAATGACAAGTTCGATATCAGATATTCTTTCGTGATTGTTCGGAAACTCTACAATCGGAATACCGCCAAAACCATGTAATTTCCAATCATAAACTTTTCCGTCTGCAATTTTGCATTCGTATGTCTTTGTATAGCAAAGCTTATACCATTCACCAGCTTCATTTTTTAATTCTTGGACGGCAACCAACGCCTCTTCCGTTTGTCTGCTGTAGATAACAAACGTATTCATTGGTGATGGAGCAACAATGCGGAATGGTATGTCATCATCGGAAAATTGTGCTGCTTTAAACGATGTTCCTACGGCTGATTGCCATTCACCGGCTTTGATATCTTTTTCCTGCTTGTCAGCATCCGTTGTATAGTCGTTGTATTCATCAACGGCTTTGTTGATACTCTCATCATTTTTACGGCTTACCATCTGTACCGGCTCGCCGTAAGTCTGACCTACTTTAAATTGCACAATCTCATATGCATGATTTTCCTCTACCTTATTTGTGATATCTTCATTTGACACCTTTGTTCGGTAAAGTACCGGCTGATCTCCTTTGTAATAATTCCAAAGGTACTCAATAGCTGTTTTATTGTAGTTAAAAATTCCAATACAATTTCCGACAACATCAGAAATGTTATTCGCTGTTATTGTTTCTACGTCCGTATATGCAATTTTCCGTCCGTATCTACCTTTCGCAATATCGCGAAATGGCATTTTGTTTCTTAACATACAATTCCACCTCTAAAAAAACGTCATACCGCTCGAAGTTTCCCTCACAGGCAACTTTTTAATCTCTCTTTTTCCTGTTTCCGGATAATAAATAACACGCTTTACGCATTTATTGCACCGGCAAACAATATTCATCGTCCCTCTCCCGTCATAAGTTCCAACTTTACGACCGCAATTAGGACAATATATCGTTCTTTTTACATACTCCATAAAATACCTCTTTTTCAAACGAAAAAAGGACACCTAAACGGTGTCCTTTTTGCATTACAGGAGTCAAAAATGAGTCAATCTATTGCAATTTCCTCAGAATACAGTTTACCATATATTGTGGTGTACTGTCAAGTGTTATACAATATTTTGTGCTTTTTCATCTAATCTCTCCAACGCTATTTTATGTGCTTTTTTTACAGCTCTTTCTTTTATTCCATAATCTTGAGAAATTTTTTTGTTTTTTTCAAACAAAATATATTTTCTAAAAATTAAATCCCTATCCCGTGGCTTATCTAAAAGCATTATAAAATCTACTGCTTCATTTTTTCTATCACCAAACACATCTTTCATTCTTTCAATTTCTCGTTCTAATTCATCTATTTTAGCAATCAATGTCCCTATTTTATCAAAATTAGGACTTGACTGCACTTTCTCTCCGTTGTTTATAGCAGGTATGCTTTTTGACATTATTTTTAATTCGTGTAAATCCATTATTTTTTTGTTAATATCATCGTTCATTTTTCTTATTTCTTGTAAATATTCTTTGCTATTCATCTCAATACCTCCTAAATGGATTTTTCATTGCTTCAGCCTTTGCTGTATTATTTGGATTCTCGATAAACATTTCAAGCTGTGTAAGTCCATCTGCCGCATCATCATGGTCATTACCGCCAATGCTAACAAACATTGTTAATTCATCCATAGCGGCTTGATATTCTTCATTTCTTCTATATCTAACAATTCCTAAATCTGCATCTTTTTTCATTTGTTCTTGTGTGATTTTATGGCTATCAAGAAATATAAATTTTCTTTTTATATCTCCAGAATATGCAATGATTTTTGATAACTTTTCAATTTTATTTGGTGCCTTTCTGCTTGTGCAGGAACATTTATAATCTTGCTCTTGTAATTTTTCATCAACATACTGGCAATATAAATCTCCTCCGACATTGCCCTCGAATCTTGTCTGTCTTATTTTATTACCTATAATTCTACCTACAACAAGTGGTATTGTTACTTCTTTCGGCCCTTTATTAAACACCCAGTCATAAATGTATACATCTCCATTATCATATTCTGCACCAATAGGCATTGACAAGCTGTCTCCTCCACCCCACGCAATATCCGTAACTCCGATTCTTCTAAAGTCTCCATCCGGAAGTATTCCATTAAAATATCTTAATTCATCAGTCGGGAACAACAACCCCTCACGAACAAAAGGTCTTTGCATAAACTTAGCTTCCCACTCAGCTTTATCAAGTTTTTCTCTCATATCCCTGTAATAATCTGTTGAAAAACCATTTATTTCATAACTAAAGTTACTTTCGTCATTTTCGTTAAGTGCCGGTATTCGTCTGAATCTGTATTTCGGATCTTTTTCATATTGCTTTCTCATTCGCTCCAATGGGTCAAGCACGTTCCACAATGTACCTACCATCAATTCTCTTGCACCATCATTTTTTCGGTCAACCATCTTATTTAGATATTCTTGATATGTATTTTCCATTCGTGTAGGGGACAACGAATGCTCTCTATCTCTTACTAAATCATCCACATACAAATATCCGTCTTTTGATACATCGACTGCACCTGTCCAGGTACCATCAATACCACGGCAAGTAACTGTCGCAAATCTATCTGGATTTCCAAGTGTTATTGTAAATTCATCAGCACTTTTATCCGTTACAAGTGGTTTATTTTCGTATTCTGGATTCCAAAAATAGAATAATTCAGAAAATGTATACTCTTCCGTAGTAAATAAATTCATAAGTTCCTTGTAAAATCCTTTTGCAAGTATTCCAGAGTGACCTCCCATAGCTGAATGGCTATTTGGTCTTCGTAAAGATACCCACGCAAGAAAAAATATACAAATTGTAGACTTTCCAACTCTCGATGGCATTGATAGTCCGTAAAATTTAATTATTCTTTTTTCAAGGTCTTCAAGGTCTTTAACTACAACATTAAGCGTTTTTCGTCTTGGAAAGTAAAATCTTTTAGTCCAATTTCTTTTTCGTTCCATATAAAGCATAAAACTTTCAAAATTGTAATAGCTTTCCAGCTTTAATACATCGTAAAATTGATTTAGCAAAGGTAATTCACTTCCGCTATCCTGCACAACTTTTTCCACTTCCCATATGTCTTTTCCATTAAACTGTTTAGGGTCTGTGCAATAGTTATTTATTAGCTCTTTTGTCCTATCAGTGCATTTCAGCATTAAGTCAGTTTTCTTTTCGTCCTTAGCAAGCTGGCAAACATCACAGTATGTATTTATTATGTTTTCATCAATTCCGTTTCGGGTAATATACTTTTCGCAATCAGAAATCAGATTTTCTAATTCAGACATAAAGAAAAGCACCTCGCTTTCACAGCAAAGGTGCTTATAGACCTCTGCCTATAATTTTTCTAGGGTAGCGATAATCACTTTTGATTACCGGTAATAAATATTTATTTTTCCGGAGCTGCCGTAACAACCGAATGTAGTTTCTGTAAAAGCTCATTATAATTGTCTATTACATATCTTACAGGAATTACATATTCTTTAATTCCGTATCTTTCTGCTGTTTCTCCTTCGATCTGACAACTGCTCCAATCATAACTCTCGCGAATCCCAATAAATACATCTGCTTGAGCAAGTTTCTTAAGACTTTCCCCAAGATACCATACTGCTTCATTGTTGTCTTTTGGTGGATTATCCTCAATATAGCTGTCAATAAGTTTCAGCTCTTCACCCTCGTAGGCTTCGGCAATCTTTTTCATTTTCTGAATGCTTGCTTTGATTTCTTCCTCCGTTCTTCCTTTCATGGGTACGCTTACAAATAATTTTTTCATAATCTTAATTCCTTTCCTCTAATATCAGCAATTTTATTGTAATTTTCCTGCATGACAATGCCACCAAGAATATCCAAATCTTGAATTTTTATATTCTATTCCGCATTTATCATTCAAATATTTAACCATTTTAGGATAATAAAGCCATGATTTTATAAAATCAATCATTTTTTTCATTTTTTATTATTCCACCAGCTTTCTATATTTCTGATATATCTTTTATTTCCCCGTTTGAAAGTTTCACCTTAACTTCATCTGCTAGTAATGTTATTTGAATTTCTTTTGCTGTGTCTTTTTGATAAATATTGGATATGCCATCAATACTTATTACTCCTTTTAAAAATTCGCCATCAAGAAATAATCTAACAATTCCACTTGAATGGTCAAGTAACACCTCTTTAGCCATCATTCCACCAACTTTCTACCGCAGATAGGGCAATAATTAATTTTTACGGCTCCTGCAATCTCTTTCCCATCGCTATTGTCGAACATCAGGTTATTTTCAGCTCCAAAAAGAACTAAATTTCCTTTACCATCAATGATTTTCTTTTTATTCAGACAAAAATTACACATATCACACCTCAATCCCATATTCTTTGAATAGTTTTCAATATCTTTAGGAATATTAACAGTTCTAATCCATGTCCATTTTACAATCCGTTACAATGTACCGTGAATCCACCGTCCATATACTCTTTTACAGCTTTTCGCAACGCAGGCTTTGACTTATATCTCTTTCTTAACATAATCGCCACGCCTTTTCTCTCGATAGCATAAATTCCAAACGGAACGGCATCACTGGCGATTTTCAGAAGTTCATTAAACTGAACAATAGAAAGTCCCTCATAAATGCTTTTCCCTATATTGACCGTCATATAATCCCTCCTACACCTTGTATATCGCTCATATTCAAACGATTTTATTCTTTATGCACAATTCCTTGTTTTTGTCCTAAAATTTATTTACGGGCAAATTAGACGCTGTTCAAATCCGTAATGATAACCATTCTCTCAAAATTATCTTCCATAGCCTTATCGAAAGTCTTTGTTGCATAAAGAAATTCACCAGTATAAAAATCTGTCACAGCATATCTGTATTCCGGATAAAGGTCAGATTTTATTTTTTTCAAAGTCTTTTCCGTCTTTTTGATTGCGTTTCCCGTTCCAAACATCCCTAAATCCTCACAATTTTGTCAAGATCGTAATTATCTCTGACATAATCAACAACCTCGCTTAATCTGTTTTTCACAAATTCATCATTAGCAATTTCCGGCAAACAATGAAATGTGCAGCTATTCTCTTTCCCGTGCTTTTTATACTTCCGGTAATCAAATGTCATATAAAAAATCGGAATTTTTGTCAGATTTTGCGTTTTTCTGCAAAGCCAACGGTTAAAAATCCATTCAATCATCATTTCCCTCCATACACAAAACTAATTTCACAATTTCTAAACACTTTTCACGATTTTCTTCATCGGTGCAACACCCAAAAGCGTTATACCTGCAATCGTGAAAGTGACAGCTATAATCTTTTGGTGCGATATCAGAAAAATTCATATTTCTCCTAACTCATGACAAATTGTGCCAGTTTCGGAATCTTCATTAAAATAAGGCAATTCGCAAAAATCTTTAACAATATCTATGCCGCTCGAAAACAATGTAGGCATTTCTTGTGAATTGCTTTCAGAATTAAGCAATGGATTGTTTTCAGCTATTAGCAAAATTTCTAAAACATTCACATCTGCCATGTTTTTCATTGGATAAAATAATATTTTGCTGATTTTTGCAGATTTTTTTCTCTCTTTATATGAAGATGTTATTCTTTGCGATAAATCATTCGATTTGCCAATATAAAGAATTACGTTATCTTCTCTAACAAAAGAATACAATCCATGAACCTTGTATAAATTATCGCAGATAAACAACATGCATTCCTTCGTAAAAGGTATATCATTATCTTCTCGCTCATACTCACAAATATTCTCCCTCCAAATCAATCTGGAATACTCGTCTTTGTGGCTAGAAATAAAATCCGATACTTCAAAATATCCACTATTGCTATCAAATTTTTCTCCTATTCCACAAAATTCTGATATTGTATTCGCAAAATCAATTTGTCTTATGCTCGCTTTTCTATTGTCGCTTTTCTCCTTGTATTCCTGTTCATTTTCTCTTATAAATTTACTAACTTGATAAAAGCTAAAATCTGTCGTAAATGTTTTATCCAAGTTCAATGCTCTTGATATTGAGTTTGCGTATAAAACTTGATTTTTTGTTGCTAGTCTTCTTCCTGTATTCATATTGTTTACCTCCTACGAAACATAAACAGCACCACGCTTTATGTGCTAAACTCTACGATCAATAAAAACAACAAACAGGCAGTCGTAGGTCTGCTTTTCGGTCTGCATCACCTAGTTTGTTGCATTTGCTTACTGATAATATTCAAATATCAGCAAAACGGACGGTTGCGGATTCGAACCGCAATCACTCTTTTATGTTGGAGTAAAGGAGTGAAAACCTCCAACCGGCATTCCAGCCTCCGCCCACCAGTCTTCCAGCAAGACCAGCCGGTCACAAGAATAAATCCTGTGCCGGGTAATGGCAAGGATGGATTCGAACCATCTTTCCGTCTGCACGAATAACGGACGCCCAACGCACTTGCCACTCAAAAACATACAATTACCTGGAGGATTTTGTATGAAATGACACCGCCTGTTACGGCTACGCTCATGCCAAAAAGCGTAAGTTGATTTGCACGCTTGAGCATCGTGGGATAGATGCTCAAGCAATCCCCTCCGATCCTTGTGACGGATCTTTAATCAGCTTTCCGCTAGAGGGGTGTTAGAAAGGAGATGTACAATGCAAATAGCATGTAGCATCATGGTCCCGGCAGGAGATGAAAAGCATAGCGAACAAAAGAACCTGCCGGAAACTAGGGTACCCGGATTCGAACCGGGAAGTCTGGGAGCCAAAATCCCATGCCTTACCATTTGGCGATACCCCATCACTTACGGGCGAAGAGACCAATCAAACGCCCGCAAGCCATAACGATTAAAAGGTTAATTTATGACACGTTTATTTCAGACTATTGATTTTTCCTTTCCCATCAACAAGTAGGGCAACGAATGTTTCTATTCTGTCTCATAGGTCCTACCTCCTTTTCGCTTATCTAAATGTTCAAACTGACATTTAACCATGTCAGTGACATTACTACGCTGACAATCAATGCCGTGACCGGTCTTGAATAAATCACATTCAAACATCCGACCGCATTTTGTACATTCATCGTCAATCTCTTTATGACCAAATTTCATTTCTTTTCACTCAATTCAATGTATTTATTCAAATACCACACAGCCTTTTTTGCATCCTCTAAGCCGTTCTTATGACTGTGACGGTAGATATACTTAAATGCGTTGCAGATGCAGAAATCTTTTACCGCTTCTGTTCCTTGCGTTTCCTCCATTACGTCTATGCATTGGTATTTTCCAGTTTCATAATGCGACGGATGATTTACGTTGTCATTCTTAATTCCGTTGCACAGTTCTAAAACTTTTTCTTGTTCTGCTTCCGTAAAAATATCAAGATCAATCTTGGAAGCATCAATCATTTTATCGCTCATCGGATCAAACATATATTCCTCCATTTTTAGTTTATTACTCAACTTTAACCAAAATATAACTATGTCTTTTTATCCAGTTATCAGCATTGCCGTATTTACTAACTAAGTAATAGCCACGGAATAAGTGTATTATTTCTACTTCCGGGAATTTATATGGCAAAAGAAATAATTTATTCGGCGTTGTTCTTATCATTGTTCAACCCCCATAAGTAAACGGAATGTTTCTTTCCCTCTAATGGTTAAATACGTTTGAACATTAGAATAACCGTGAGGAGTCTTAAAATCTTTAAGTTGAAATAAACCGCTTTTTCTATACTGCTCATATGGTTTAATCATTCCGTGCCGGTCACGGTAAATGTATCCGTGATCTGTCAGCCACTTGTTAAAGCTCTTTGGTGACATTTGAAATTCTTTTGCCGCATCTCTAAATGTCGTTAAAAGTTTGCTATCGACCAACCCATCAAAATAATCAGCCTTTGGTTTAAGCTCCGTGACTTTACATTCGAGTAGCTTTTTCTCTTCGTACTCTTCCGCCCAACGCCTTGCACGTTCTGCCGGATCCTCAATCATGTACGAATCCGTTTTACTTTCTCTCATATCGTAGTATCCGTTTTTCCGAATGCTCGGTATCACTTCGCTCGTAACCCAACGCTTAAATTTCTTTGCGTTTGGCATTCTGCTAGAAAATATCAAACTATAAAGACCGGATTCGTTTATTACTATGGTTTCGTTTTCTTTCGTTCCATCAAACAACATAATCTTCTGTCTGTCATCTTCGTCAACATGTCTGTTTATATCTCGACTACCGTTTTGGTACTCCAGAATATCACAAACATCTTTTCCAACAAACATTATTTTCCCGTCTATGGTTATTGTTCGCACGCTACCAAACTCTGTGTTGTTAAATACTTGTAAATCGTTCATATATAGACCACCTTTCATTTATCCTTGCATCTATAGACATATCCTTTCTTTAATCGGCGTAGAAGCTGTGAAAGGTTGCAGCTTGTCGGGAGCTACCCTATCTACGCCAAGGTCTTTTTGTTTTTGAGAATATTTGGGGGGCTTAGTACGCCCGCTAGGGCGTCCGGTACAGAGGGGGACACCCCTCTTTTGTATGGACCCGTGGGATGATCCCGGAATGGTGCTTTTCAGTCCGGTTCCCGTCGTTCTTTTAGCTCTCTTGGATAAACCGCAGTTTGTCCAAGAGACCAACCACTATATATTGTACCACTTATCCCCCATCTACAATATCTTGTGTTTCGGTGTGTTTGCTGTCAGACAACCTCGCTCGGATGTCTGCTGCTGTGAGCGCTTTCTTTGCTTCTCGCTCCTTGCTTACGCCCGGGAGGTTCCAGCCATAATGCTTATTTAATATAGCAATCTGTGCCACCGCCTGCTTGCTGTCTACCAGCTTTGCGCTTAAACTCTCCTCTCTTTCTGCTGTCAATTTTTCGTAAATCTCACAACCCGCATTACTTAGTTTATTAATTTTATTATGCCAATCATGAAATGTATCTTGATTAATACCAGTTAGTTTACTAAATCCCATTATGCTAACTTCTTTGTTATATATATTACAAATATAAATATAGATATCACATATATCATTTACTAACTCATAGTTATATGCATTATTGTTAGTGGGTATATTATTATTAATATTATTAATGCGTGATTTACTTTTTAATTTATTCGTCCCCTTAAAAAGGTGATGTTGAATATATAAAAGAAGCGAAAGAAAAAATATCAGCTAAACCAGAAAAAAAGTTTAATAAGCTTAAAAGGATACATCTGCTGGTGGCAGAAGATAATGATTTAAACTATGAAGTGGAACAGGAATTGCTTGGAATGTATGGAATCACATGTGAAAGGGCAGCAAATGGCGAGATTTGTGTAGATAAATTTCACAGAGCAGAACCAAAGACATATGACGCAATTCTCATGGATATGCAGATGCCCGTCATGGATGGAATAGATGCTGCAAAGCATATTCGCCAGATGGATGCAGAAGGTGCTGAAATTCCGATCATTGCTGTGACTGCCAATGCCTTTAAGAGTGATGAAGAACATTGTGCTGAAGCAGGAATGAATGCTCATCTTTCAAAGCCTTTTGATATAAATAAACTAATGGAAGTACTTACATCCCTGTTGGACTTAGAATATACGGAGGATAAAAATGTTCAATAAAGAAAAGCAAAGTGAAAATAATATCTTTTCACTGGATAATACAAAGTTAAATGAAAACTGTCAAAAAATCGTACAGGATGCAGTGAGCGAACTGAATATTGTTGGATTCATGACAGGATATTATGATGAAAATCTTACAATTACACAGGTCAGTTCACACATGTTGAAGAATCTGGGATATACGTTTGAAGAATTTCAAAAGAAAACATCAGGTTCTCTGAGAAATCTTTTATATGGAGGAAACCAGACCTTTCTTGAATACGATAGGTTCCAGCGCCTTCAAGGGTGTGGAGAAGGACAGATGCTGATGAGCGATGGCACACCTGTATTTGTCCGTATGTGCAAGAAAGATGCCATAGCAGATGATGGAAAGCAGGTATGGGTATTGTCTGTTCAGATTGACTGGATGCAGCAGAATCTGAAACTGATCAATAACGTGATTCATTCTGGGATGTGGCATTTTGATTGTGACAAAAGCGGAAATATTAAGGAAGTGTACTGGAGTCATGAGTTTCGCACGATGCTTGGGTATCATGACATTCTTGATTTCCCAAATAAACTGGAATCGTGGTCAGATTTGTTACATCCAGAAGACAAGAAAGCAACACTTACACTGTTAGAGCAAGCAATTCAAGACAAAACAGATAGTGTGAAATATGACTGTGAATACCGCTTGAAGATGAAAGATGGTTCCTATCAATGGTTCCGGGCAAATGCCGAGACAACCAGACGTCTGGACGGAACAGTACGTTTTATTGTCGGTACATTCATAAATATTGACAAGAGAAAGCAGAGCGAGATGAAAGCACAGAGAAATGAGGCATTTCATCGCGCCTATACAGAGGGAAATATCTGCGAGTATTATGTAAATCTAAAGGATAATTCTTTTGAGTCACTAAAAGTAGAGGATTCTCTTCTGGAGATTTTTGAAAAGAGCCATACATGGGATGAACTGATTCAGGCATACCTGGATAATTATGTTGTTGATGAGGACAAGGAAGCGGTTTCTCATTTTTACAACCGTAATTTTATTGTTGAAAAACTGAGTGAAGGTTCAAAAGAAATTAACCTTGAATGCAGAATACGGATACAAGGTGATGAACACTGGGTTCGTAATGTCCTTATGAGAGGAGAAGAAAATGACGGTTCACGCTATGCAATGATCTTCGTCCGGGATATTACAGAAGCCAGAAAAGAAATGGAAAACATATTGGAGCTGACACGTAAGAATGATGCGATGGATCTGCTTCTTCAGGGAACAATGCGTCTGGTCAATCGTTTTGCTATGTGCAATCTGGAAGATGATACTTATAAGTTTTATAGTCTGCACGGAAAAAAGCCACCATACGATGCTTACGGAACATATCATGACCTGATCAGGAGGATTGCATTCCGCTATAAAGTGGTGGCAAAGGATGAAACGATTGACAAAGTGATTTCAGCAGATCATATCCGTGGCATGATTAGAAGCATGGATGATATTTATAAGCTGGAATATTGTACGGAAGATGAAAAGCATTTTAAGAGCATGGCTTTCATTCCTTTGTCTTGGAAAGACGGAGTACTTGAAAAGGTGCTGTTGATCGCACAGGATACCACTCAGGAAAAACTTGCGGAGATAGAATCGAGGATTGCTTTGAAGGATGCTTATGAAGCGGCTAACAAGGCAAACAGGTCAAAGACAGAGTTTTTATCAAATATGTCTCATGATATTCGGACTCCGATGAATGCAATCGTTGGTATGACAGCCATTGCCGGAGCAAATATTGATCATCCGGATCGTGTGATTGATTGCCTTGGAAAAATAACCAAGTCGAGCCGTCATCTGCTTGGTTTGATTAATGAAGTACTGGATATGTCACGCATTGAAAATGGAAAGATCGAACTGACGGAAGAAGACTTTAATCTGGCTGAACTGGTAGATAACTTGATCGCAATGACACGTTCCGAGATTGAAGCTCACCATCATGATTTTGAAGTACGGCTCAACAAAATTGAACATGAATATGTAAGAGGAGACAGTTTAAGAGTACAACAGATATTTACTAATATTATGAGTAATGCCATCAAATATACCCCAGATGGCGGCAAGATACTGTTTTCTATTACGGAAAAGCCTACCACTTCCCTGGATATAGGATGCTATGAGTTTGTGATTCAAGACAACGGTATGGGAATGAGCGAGGAATTTCAAAAGGTTATGTTTGACCCGTTTACTCGTGAAGATGATAAACGCATCAGCGAAATCCAGGGAACCGGTTTGGGAATGGCAATCACAAGAAATATCGTCAATATGATGAATGGAAACATTAAGGTAGAAAGCAAGCTGGGAAAGGGAAGCAGATTTACCGTTACTATTTTCCTTCGTCTGCGGGATGAAAAGTCAGAGACTATTGATGAACTGGTCAACTTGCCCGTGCTGGTTGTGGATGATGATAAGATATGCTGTGAAGGAACAGTGGCTATTCTTAATGAGATTGGAATCGACGGAGAGTGGGTACTGTCAGGAAAAGAGGCAGTAGAGCGTGCAGTGAAACGTCATGAGAATGGCAATGATTATTTTGTATATATTATTGACTGGCAGATGCCGGGAATGGATGGAATTGAAACAACAAGGCAGATACGCCAAAAGATAGGACCTGATGTTTCTGTCATTGTTCTGACGTCCTATGATTATACAAAAATCGAAGAAGAAGCCAAAGCAGCAGGAGTAGATGAATTCATTTCAAAACCGTTGTTCCGCTCAAGACTTACCGCAGCACTGCAAAAAATAATCTCCGGAAAGCCGAGTCAGGATGCAAGAGATTACCTGAAAAATATCGCTGCAAGTGATTATACAGGAAAGAAAATCCTTTTGGTGGAAGATAATGAACTGAACAGAGAAGTTGCAGCTGAGATCATAGGTATGACAGGTGCTGAGATTGAAACGGCTGTAAATGGAAAAGAAGCTGTAGATAAGGTAGCAGATCATCCAAATGGATATTATGATTTGGTCTTTATGGATGTGCAGATGCCGATTATGAATGGGTATGAGGCGGCTACAGCTATCCGTTCCCTGCCTAAACACAAAGGTGAGCTGTTGCCAATCGTTGCAATGACGGCAAATGCATTTACGGAGGATGTGATACTTGCAAAGAGTGCAGGAATGAATGAACATATTGCGAAACCTCTTGATATGGAAAAATTGAACAGAATGTTGCACGAATGGATGTAAGCCACGATAATAAAAAAATCAATTTACAGATGAGTGATAATTAAGAGGAGAAGGAAATAATTATAAGTAGAGTGTATTCAAGATTGTTTAATAATCCACCAAGAAGCAGTAAGGAATGGAAACTGGAATACAATGCAAGAACTTCTGCTGAGCGTTCTAATAAACGCGAGAAATTAGATTTTAATGAACTCGGTCTGAATATGACAACTGTGATCAATATGTTTCTGAGAACTGTGGTTCGAGAATACGGCATTCCATTTGAATTAAAACTGGACGTGCCGCAGGAAACAGCGGCAGAAGCATTTAGAGAGCAAGAAATTGTTGTCTGACCTTTCAGAATGTAAATCCTCGAATGAGGAAACAATTAAAGGATAAATCTGAAAAGCGAATCAGCTGATGGAAAAATGCAC
>ERZ773200.1427-NODE-1427-length-20342-cov-16.215902_pt1 | contig 20342 bp, 20 predicted proteins | sample MGYA00581008_ERZ773200 | MGnify/ENA primary metagenome ERZ773200 (study PRJEB29015, sample SAMEA2737770) | human gut metagenome | biome: human gut; feature: human-associated habitat; material: faeces | place: China | collected 2012 ... | reverse complement strand
AATACCCATTTCACCATAAGCCTTATCCATAAGTCTGAGATAATCTTTTCTTTCAGGAGTAAGGATTGAAACGGTCTTAGACCAGCCGGAATACTTTCCACCGGACTTTTCTGCTCTGATTCTTACATACCAAATGTTATCAGCAGCAGGATCTTTATCACTGACTTTGAAATTTACAGAGGTACTGTCCTTACTTACTTCCTTATGCATATTGTCAAATACATAACCCTCATCATCATAAACATCAGAGAATTTATTATTTGTACTATACTGAATCTCATAGCCGTAAGCTTTAGAAACTTTGTTCCAAGTAAGTTTAAAGCCGTATCCCTTATCAAGATAAGAAATAGATTTAATAGTAGGAGTAGTTGAAGAACTACTGCTTGATGAACTCTTAGCCTTTTTTGTAGTTACTTTATAAGTCTTGGTCCACTTTGAGTAATAATTCTTTTTCTTAACAGTCTTATATGCTCTTACTCTTACATAATACTTTTTCTTAGCTTTGAGCTTCTTTACAGTCTTAGAAGTTGTCTTTGCCTTGTTCACTTTCAAAACCTTAGTACCTTTTTTAGCAAACTTTTTGTTTGTCGAATACTGGATTTGATAGCCTGTGCAAGACTTCTTTTTCCACTTAACTGTAAAGCCGTTATTTATTGCCTTTACGCTTGTAACACTTGTTGAGCTTGGCTTCCTATTTGCTGCATAACTTGGAGCACCCAAAGTCAAGCCGGTAAAAGCTATCGTAACAGCCATAATGGTTGATATTACTTTCTTAAATCTATTGTCAGTCATAGTTGACTTCCTCCCTTGTTCATCTTAATTATAACGCAGATATATAGGAGTGTCAACGCCATTTTTCAATATATTGTATATTTTATTTTAACTATACCATATATAGAAAACGTGACCTTTTTTTACAAATAAATATCGAAATAAAGAACTATCATATTAACTTTTCAAGGTACACAAAAGAGTGTTTTTAACCCTTTCATATACTTTATCGCGCAAAAAAAATTTTTTTAGAAAAGTATTTGATAGTTTTATTTTTTTGATATTAAACAATTGTTTTTTGCCTGAACAAGAGACATTTTCAGGACTTCACCTAAGATTTTTGCATTGTGCATTGTATTTCAGAAACAACAAATGTATAATACAGATAGAAAATATAAGGGAAAGGGAGCGATATTATGCATACTAAAGATGAAATTGAAAAAATAATAAAAGAACTTCTTGTTCGATACAATGCAGAATATGCATTTCTTTTTGGTTCGTATGCAAGAGAAGACCAGACAGAAAATTCCGATATTGATGTGCTCGTTTTTGGTGGAGAAAATTTTAAAAAGTCAAATATATTTGCGTTTGCCGAAGAACTTAAACAAATAACAGGTAAAAGTGTTGACGCTTTTGAAATTTGTGAGGTTGATAAATCAACTCCTTTTTATGAAAATGTTATGAGGGAGGGCGTTAAAATATCGTGAACTACCACACACCTAAAGGAATGTGGTTTTACGGAGGATATTTTATAAAAAAAGCAGGTCATTTGACCTGCTTTTCTCATGTATCATAAAAAATAGTTTAAAGCCTTTTTTCAAGATTCTGTTAAGGCAAATTACAAATACTTTCCTGTTACTATTTGTTCTTTAGATGTACCATCACTGTTTAGAACACCAGTTTCTTTCTTAAAGAGTCTGAAAAGAACAAAGGTAAAGGAAGAAAGCTTTTGGAAGAAAGACTAAAAAACATGATAAAGGAAATATTAATTGGGAAATATAGAAAAGAGCCTTGATTTAACAAGGCTCTTTTTTACTGCAAATCTCTTATAACTTAAACTCTTTATCCAACCATTTTTTGCCGCAATCATGGCAAAGATAACAGTAAACAGTAATATTATTTTTAATACTGCTAATCGGATGACTTAATTCGGAAATATATGTTGAACAACAATAAGGGCAAGTAACAGCATAACGATTTTTCAAAGCTTTCTTGTAAAAGGTTTTCATAATTGTTTTTTAACCTCACTTTCCTATATAATCTGATATGATTTATTTTTATTTTTACAGTTATGCTATATAATTACATTATTATTAAGATTGGAGAATTGCAAATATTAGAATAGCATTAGATGAAAACGGTAAATTGGTTTTCACAAGAAGAAAATGATCACGGAAGTAAGACATATGGTATCATATCTAATACGAAAAATATAATATTTAAGTTTTAGCTTCCACTTTTCTTCCATTTTTCAAAATATTTGTCACTGTTTAAAAGAAATTTTGCAATGTTTTTTTCATCATATAATTTTGCTATATTTTTCTTTAACTCATTAATAATGTATGCAACATTATCCTTACTAATTGGTACATCAATCGGGCAACAAAATAGCATGCTATCCATATACAAATATCCACTACCAATTATTGATGGAATATCCCTGCGTTTTGGGAAGTAATCAGATGCACAAAAATAATATCCATCATTTGATTTCCAAATGACATATAAATCATCTGTACTTTCCAATATTTCTGTTTTATAACCTAAATCATTTAAAGTGTTTACTAAATCATCAACTATTTTTTTAGGAATTTTCTCAGGCTTCATTAGTGTAGCAAGGAGACTCGTGACTTTAATCGTGAGCGGAATTGCCACTAACTCCTTGAGATCCTTTCTGTAGAGTAATATTTTGCTTTTTCAAGCAAAGTTAAATCTTTCCATTTGGCTGAATTTGATAAGGTTTGTCCTTCAATATCTTTTAAACCAAAATAGCCGGTCTTTCGTCTGCCTGTTATAAAACAGATAGTACCATTGTACAAAACCTTATCATTTAATCGAAAACCTTTTACAATATAAGGTGCTTGATTAAGTTTTAATCTGCCTTTTGGAAGTTTGTTAGCTTTATGTATTTGTCGGTTATGTACCCTATTCTTTTTACTTAGATACATTGTATCCATTCGTATTACATCAGAATTGCCGGTAATACATAAAGCATCATTTACGTGTGATTTTGGTATATTATGTTCAGAACGAGTAGTTTTGGTGATATATCCATAAGTTAATTTAACATTTGGATATATTTCTTTCAGTCTGTTGTATAAAGCCCAACGCATACAATTCATCAAAGCTGCATCTTTTAAATTATTTGTAATTTTAGGTTGCCAACCGTAAAGAAAACCGTTTTCCTTATGGTTTTTACTATCATTACAAACATCACAAAGAGTAATTAGACTTGATGGTTTATTACTATGGTCGTTATTCCAATAGTTCCAATGATGTAAATGAAGTATTTTAGATTTACTTTTACCTTTACACCACTGACAAGTATAATTATCTCTTGCAAGCACATATTGCCTTAAATTTGATTGATACAACGGTCCTTGTTGATATTCAACACCTTGTATATCAGGATTAAGCAATTTTTGTGTATCAAATTCTGCAACTTCAACAATTATATTAGTAATAGGCAATATTTTTGTTATATTCTCTATTACCTTAATATGTGTGTTGATTTTACATTCAACAGACGGTGCTAACCAACCTTTGTGTTTAGATGCCACACGGTTATTGAACCTCGGCTTTCTATACCTCAAATGGTTTCGTCTTGAACGCCTGACTTTTCTTCGCGCATCTAAGTGTTTAGATACATCCTGTCGAGGTTCAACCTGACCACAATAAACCTCTTTGTTACTTGATGTAACAGATATTCCTATATGTTTAGAACCGGCATCTACACCCAAAGTTAATGGTTGTGTATATTCCGTTGAAACATAAAGTAATTGTATTGTAAATGGTGTTCTTTTGACTACCTTAGCCTTTTTAGTTTTAAGTAGTCTTCTTACCTTACCATGCCTATCAGTTGGCATAAGTGGAGCACCATTGATATTTAACACATATACCATTGATATGCATTCCTTTCTATGAATTTAATAAATAAATAACTCAGGAAACAAGTTCCTGTTATGCAGTAATAAATACTGCACGCTCCATCGTCAATGTTATTTTAAGGTTTAACGCATGCAACACCGTTTCCTACCCATCAGTTACTGTTTAATTGCATACCGCAGAGCAGTGGACTTGGAACTACATCCACTGGTGCCTAATTTCTTAAATAACGTAGTGCTCGTAGCACTTAGACTAATCAACTGGAATTTGATTTAATCAAATTTCCCACTTACTAAAAGCTGTAAATTATCTTTACAAGTCCGCTACTTCAGTGGTGGGTAGTTGACCAGAAGGTATAGATTTTGTAGCTAAATATAAATCTTGAATAGAAACAGTCTGTGCAGCAGGTGGTATGTGCGAAGAATTTTTCAAAACATTTAGTAATATTCCCAATGTTTTAGGCTTGTACAGCCCAAATTCAAGCATTGTATCAATAATGGTATATCGAAGTTCACGTGGAATGCAAAAGCTCTTAGAGAGCATTGTGTTGAGCATTTCTGAGTCAACTATCATATTGATAGCATCTGCTTTTGTGTAGTTATCGTTAAGGTAAGCATATAAACTTTTATTTTGGTCCTTATGTTTTGTATTATCATAATATTTGTCTAAATGTAGCATCCACGCACTATGGCAATCAACCGAAAAGCCGTAATTAACAACATTCACATTAATAAAATCAACTACAGGATTATCATTAGAAAATTTGTTAAAGTATTTCAGCATTGCAATAATAAATAATTTTTGCAATTTAGATACACTAAACGAATAAGGAATTATCTTTTCTCTGTCTCGGAAAAGTTTTCTTGATTTTATTAATTTGTTAATTTCAGTATTAGCTAAAGACATATAATTAAAAATATCGTATAAAGTCAAAGTATCGTTAATGTTCAATTGTTGTATTCTCCCCTTTCTCAATGCAATAATCTTTACAATCAAATATTAAGTATCTGTTTAAAATACTAAAACCAATAAATTTTGATTCATTTTCATTATCTTTGTAATATTTGAATTCATTTTCAGTAATTTCAACCGAATGGCCATTGTTTAAAACAAGAGCATATTTTTGAGTTTCTTTGTCAATGTCAAAATGTTCTATTTTGCAATATTCATAGGTATATTTGCCCGAACAGATAAAATGTTGGATTTTTATAGCTTTTATTGTATCAGTAAGAGGTAATAAAACTACAGAAGTAACACAAAGAGCAATTGTAATTATACTCTTTAAAGATATCGGTTGACTTAAATCTTTAATACTTTGCATTGAATTTACAAAAACAAAAAATGAAGTTATAAATACCAAAAGAAGTATTGATGAAAGACAAATGTATTTAATTGAATCTGAGTTTTGGATTAATAATCTTTTAGTTATTTTCTTTTTCACATATATCACCTCTTAATATTTTTAGAAGTCGGGCAGACCTGCTGCCCGACTGTTTTGTTATATTTTAGTCAGTTCCGAAAGCATCATCAGCAATACTGATAACTGAGCTTGGTAAAGAAGCTTTTGAAACAGGACTATCTTCAAAAGCACAAGAACCGATAGTTTCAAGACCATTTGGGAAAGATAAATTATTCAATGAAGGGCAATTATAAAATGCTCTTGTACCAATTGATTTTACATTTTTAGGAATATTTACAGTAGTCAAAGACGTGCAACTGTAGAATGTTTCATTAGGTATAGAAGTCAAGTTGGCATTTAACATAACGCCTTGTAATGAACTACATTCCTTAAATACACCTTCCCCTAATACATTTACCGAATGAGGAACAACAACATTAGTCAATGATTTGCAATTTGCAAATGCTCCTTTATCAATAGTGGTCAAAGCACCACTGTGCAAAGTAAGATTTTGAAGATTTTTGCAACTTTTAAAAGCTGCTTTATCAATGACCTGAATCGTGCTTGGAATATCCAAAGATGTCAAAGAAACACATCCGGAAAAGCAAGAACTTGGAATAATGCTGATTCCGATAGGAATATTTAATTTTTTAAGTGAATAGCAGCTTGAAAATGACATCATACCGAATTCGACAAAATTATCGGAAAAATCAAATTTTTCAAGAGCAAAACACCTTGCAAATGCACTATCGCCTATTGAAGTAATATTTTTTGAATTTTTCACTTCTTTGAGATTTTCACAACCTGCAAAAGAGCTTACACCAATTTTAGTAATATTATTAGGTATTGTAATTGTAGTTAAAGCTTTGCAGTCAGAAAAACAGCTTTCGCTTAATTCAGTTGTTTTTAAAGGCAACTGAATTTCGGTTGCATTATTGCAATTATAAAATATACCGTTACCAAGATTAGCAACATTTTTCATACCTTTGATTGATTTTAAACCTGTACAACCGGAAAAAGCATATCCGTCAATTTGAACAGTTGCATCCGGTATAGTAATTGAAGTAAGAGCAGCACAGCCACTAAAGCAATATTCAGGAATAATTCCTACGAATTGCGGCATATCGAACTTAGTAAGTGTTGTACAATCCTTAAATGCATTCTCACCAAGTTCTTTAACTTCCGTTGTACCTGTAACCATATTAAGTGTGGTACAACCTTCAAAGGCACTTTCGCCAATTTTTTTAACAGAACTAAATAATTCCATTTTGTTAAGTGCTTTACAATCTTTAAAACAATTTTTAGGTATTTCTGTAATATTATTTGACATTGTAACTGTGGTTAAATTTTTACAACCTTCAAATGCTCCTTTTTCAATCGTAGTAACAGAATCAGGAATATAAGCTACTCTAATGTCAGTGTTATCTTTAAATTCCTCTTGTGGAATTACAGTTCCACCGTTATCTATGTACAAATAACCGGCAGACGAAATCGAATATTTAACATTTTTCTGTTTCATTTGATCAATATATGAACAACCTGAGAAACAAAAAATAACAGTTGTAATCAAAAGAAATATTGAAATAATTTTTTTACTTTTTTGCATTCTTTTTTGCCTTCCTTTTCTTTTTTTCTTTACGTTTGAACTTTTTAGCAACCTTATATGTTTTAACCATATCTTTAAGAGAAGCATCTTCAAGACCTACGTAACGGTTTTTACCAACAGATAAATATAAATAAACTTCTTTTTTTGGAGTAGGTGTTATTGCAAAAGCACAAGCTTGTCCTTCAATTTCAACGAGAAATTTATCTTTTGCAATAACCGGTTTGTCAGGTAAAAGATTTGTGAAACCGATTACCTTCATATTTTTATTACCTGCTGCCTTTAATGCTCTGTATTCTTCAGGTTTATATCCCCAAAGGCTGATTTTACCAGCCTTTGTTTTTAACTTTAATTCGTGTCCTTGCGGATATGTACTTTTATACAAAAAGCCGTTCAACGCTTTCTGTTGATAAGATTTTGCCATAATTAGTCCTCCTCTATTTTCTCTGTATAGTATTCATTTAAAATAACCTCTGCAGATTCAAACAATTCATTGCAAATATTTTTCTCATCAAGGTCTTCATCAACATATTCAAGTTTAATTCTGTCGGATTTAACAGTATCAATGAACAGCTTAACTACATTTGCAAAAAGCAATTTTGCTTCTGATTCTGTTAATTCATCATGAAAGAAATCAGTTTTTGAAGACAATTTGATTTGATGTTCATTTGGTTCTAACGAGAAATTCATCGTAATATTAAGTCGTTTGTTGTTTTCCAAATTATCCATTGGATTTTCCTCCTTCCTTTTTAGCAATTTCATATGAAAACAAGTCAATAGCTCTAAAATAAAGCATTTTTACTTCTTGTTCTAAATAATCAATAGCAAAGACTTCATCCTTATCTTTCATTGAAACGTCTTTAAGATACACATATTCATTATGTATTTTTTCAATATCAACAGTGTTACAAGCTTCAATAAGAATAGCTATTCTGCTTTCGTATTTACCAAAATCATAACCTTTAATCATAGTTAAATTATCCTTTCTAAATTATTTTTGACAAAATGCCTTTACCGACACTTTTTTGAACAAGTACATCTGAATTATAATCAGTGATTTTTATACCATTCTCAACTTTATAACTTCTAACAAAATAATAATAAGTTTTACCGTTTTGAAAGTGGTGTTGTTCATAAAAATTATTTGTACCATCATATATCAATGCAAAATTTTTCATGTCAAAAGAGCAAAACAATTGATATCCTGTTGCCCCTTTAATTTTGTTCCATTCTATTTTGATAGGTGATTTCTTTTTACTAATACCTTTTAAGTCATAATCTTGCATTTCATTACTTCCGGTATAATAAATATCATCTTCAGCAGTCACATTCTCAGTAGTAGTTTCTAAAGTAGTTGATTCATTTGTCAAATTATTTGTTGAATTATTTGTCAAATTATTTGTTGTATTTTTTTGGGTGCTAATATTTTGATGCGTTGTTGATTTTTTTGTTGTAGCAACTGTAGTCAATTTAGTGGCATCATCACGAGAATGAACAGTAATATTATGAGTCACTCTCTTTTTAGTTGTAGTAACCTTATGTTTTTTTGTGGTTTGTATTTTTTTACTGACGGTAGGACTTGTTGTTGAAGGATTACTTACTGTAACCGAGATACTCAAATAACCGGAGCCACCGTCATTTGTCTTACAATAAATATCACATTTTCCTAAGCCGGTAGCGGTTACAAGACCGTTTTCAACAGTAGCAATGTTGCTATTTGATGAATTCCAAATAAGGTCAGAACAAGCATTTTGGGGGCTTATTATGACATTGATTTTTTTTGATTTGCCACGTATTAATTTAACCTTACCGATTTTAGAGGAAAGATTAGCAGCAGGTGTCACATAAACATTACATGTTTTTGATTCACCCGATTCAGTAGAAATAGTAGCAGTACCGTTTCCTCGTGATATACCTTTAAGCGTACCGGTTGAAGAAATAGTAAAGTATTTGCTTGCGGCGCTCCAATTTTTCCTTTTGCCTTGACAATTATCAAGAGAACAAGGGATTGTTTTAGAATATCCGACAGCTACATAAATATTATCTTCTACTTGTGGTGTACCTGCATAGGCTGTCAAAACAGTTGAAGCAATAAAAATCGAAACCGCAGTTATAAATAAGATTGTTTTTTGTAATTTACTCAACATATTTCACATCACCGTTCTTCATATGATTAAGAATTGATATATATTTTTCGATATTAAGTATAGGATACCAATATGCTCCGTAGCATTTTTCACATATTAAAGAATCATTAAGCCGATACATATCATCGTTTATTTTAAAATTCTTCATAATTGGTAAATTAACCGAATCAAATTTATCTTTTACAATAGAGCCTTTGTTTTCGGAAATTGAAAATTTGTCCTCTTTTACTGGCTGTACGTCAATATTCTGTTTAGGTTCATCCTTATTTTTTTGTTTTGGAGAATCATCAATAAATGTTTTTATATCTGCTTTATTACTTTCCGGCATAATAACCGTTTTATTGATGTCAATATTCTTTTCATCAGTTATCAAAGCATTATTATTTTTTTGACTTTCATCAAAATTGGTTTTATCGTCAGTAATAATTGATTCATTAGGCAAACTATGATTTTTCACATTTAGATCTTCATCATTTTTTACTGGCTGATTATCATTGGTTTCTTCTGCATTTGAAGTTTTCTTTTTACCAAACAATTTTGATTTATTTTTCTTTTTGTTTGATTCATCTTCAATAATAGGTTGTTCAGTTAATGATATAAATGGGAATAAATCTTGAAATTCAATAACAATAACTCCTTTTTTTTCGTATACATTTGCTATACTCTTAAAAAGGTATTTATAATCGCTTTCATTAACTCTATAACATGTTGCTTCTTTGTCCTTCCCCCAACGAGTTACATATTCGTTTTCATTAGTAATAAGTGGTGAGGTTGAACTCCAAGCTTTGCCGGATGCAGCATACATTGCAATCAAATATTCTGCTTTTTCTCTTGTATCACAATGAATGGCAATATCAGGTTCAATCAAACGATTTTTTTCTAAATAGTTAAAATAACTATCAAGCATTTTGTTTGTTAAATTGTTAGTTACCGTAATCGTTTAAATCACATCCTTTTTAAAATCATTTGTTGATTCTCTTAAAAATATTTTTTCATCAATTCCTGTTTCTCTTTTTATAAGTGAAATAAGGTATTTGCTTGGTTTTTTTACCCTGCCGGAGCCGTTAATGATTGCGCAGAAATTAATTGTCGTATAGCCGATTTTGTCACAGAAATTTTTATATGTACCGTAATTAACAATTACATAATTTCTCAAAACAGGATATTTGACTTTTTTATACAGCATTTTTCTTCTGAAAATTTCACAATCACCAAGATTAAGATTATCTCTTATATCCTCAATGGAATATCCTTTTAAAATCAAATTATTAATCTTACATAATAAGTTAGCAGATATATAATCTTCCTGTGTACATACCATATACGCATACTGCCGTGAACAATTCATTTTTTCTCCGATTTCACTATACTCATAACCCATAGCCCGAAGGATTCTTATTTCATTTTTATCAATTTTCTTGTTTGGCAAAGAATTCACTCTCCTTTCCCACAAAAATCTTGATCTTTACAATAAGAATTCAAAAATTCAATTTTTTCATTATAATCGTTAAATTTTATTGTCATTTTGACTTTTGTGTTATTACAATCAGAAGCTTTTACAACAATTTTGTTTTCATCGTTTTTTAGAATTTCCATATCAGTATAAGCTTCTGTTCTATCGCCAAATTCAAATAACAATCTTCCATCTGTAGCTGACAAATTATAAATTTCGTTAATACTGCTGACGAAGCTTACAATTAAAAATATTAAATCTATTAAAACTACAAAAAATCCCAAAAGACTTATTTTATCAATAGGTTTAACAGCTAATATAAAGAAACAGCCAAGTGCTATTAATATTTGAAATAGATATTTAGCATAGAATTGTGGCTCATTTGAGGTCTTTTTCACTTTATACATAACTATCGTTTCTCCTTTCTTTGGTATCCTCACTATATATATCGCGCAAAAAAATTTTTTTCAGCTAACTTTTTACTTGACAATGGTAAAAAAATAAAAGGCCACTGAAAAGTGACCTTTTATTTATGATAATTAATACAAATATCTTCTGCTTTCTTTGAATAAAGCCTCAGCAATGTTTTTAGGGGCATCATCGAGGTTTGAACAATCAACAATATCTCCGTAAATATCTTCAAGTGATTTTTGGTCCGAACCTATATTAAAACTTAATACAGATATTCCGGCTTTTTCTGCTTCCTTTAAAAAGTTTTGAATATCTATTTTACCGACCTTTCCAGAGTACATTTGTGCAGCCGGTAAACCATCAGAAATAATTATAATAACTTTAAAAGGTTCAGGTCTTTTCTTAATTTTATTAAGTGCATACCTAAAAGCAAAGCCATCACGATTATTACGTTTTGCTGATAGTCCTGAAATCTTTTTAACTTCTTGTTTAGAATGGCTAAAATCAAATACTTTATAAATTTCGACATTTTCTTTTGGAAAACAGTAACTAACAGTTGAATGACCTATACAACTACAAGGTATTTGTAATTGAGTAGCAAAATTTTCAACTAAAAGTGCCATTTTTCTTGCGGCATCTATTCTTGGACCAGACATTGAACCTGAACAGTCAACAACCGTAGAAATGCACATATGTGGCATTTTGTTGGGTTTTGAATGATTTGAAAAAATTGCCAAATCTGATTCATTGTTTCTTTGAGCAAAAGCTTTAACATCGACCTTACTGCCTTTTAACTGCCTATTATTTTTATGAGATTTTTTCTTTTGAAAAACTTTATCTCTTATTTTATTAGCAGCTATTTTTGCAGGAAGTTTAATAGTCTCTTTGTCTGAAACATAAGCAATTTCATCAATACTGTTAATATCAACTTCTTCATAATCATAACCGGCATTACAACTTTCAGAATATTCAAGAATATCAAGTAAGATTTCTTTATGTTCAATCTCATCAAAGTAATTTTTCGGTGAAGTATCGAGCATATCATCAAGAACCTCATCAGGATTATTCTTTTGTGATTCAGCATCCTCCAAATTATTAAGACTTGAATTATAATCGTCCTCATTACCTTCAATACCTTCGCTGTTAGACATTTTATCGTCTTCCATATCTGTAGGCATTGCCGGATTTTCTGAAAGTTTATCAAGCATGTCTTCAATTGCCTGTTCTAAATCAAAATCATTCGGCTCAAAGTCGTTTGTTTCATCATCAAAACTTTTGTCTTCGTCAGAAATTTCAAAATCAGTTTCTTCTGTATCCTCTACATCATCAGAATTGAACTCACCATTAGTGCTATCACTTGATGTTTCAGAATTTTCTGTATCATCAGAAGCTTCATTATCCATTAATTCACTCAATTCATCTAAATCAGATAAATCTAATTCATCTGAACTATCTTCGTCCAAATTGTCATCTTCAACTGTTTCATCATTTTCAACATCATTAAATTGTTCTGATTCGGATTGCTCTGTGTCACTTAGTTCGTCACTTTCAGATGATTCTGATATTTCATCACCGGTTGACATTTCGTCATTATCATTTTCTGAATAATCAGTTTCAGATTCTTCCAAATTGTCATCGTCAGTCGAATCGTCTTCATTGTCTGAATCAGTTTTAGATTCGTTCAAATTGTCATCATCAAGTAAATCATCTTCATTGTCTGAATCAGTTTTAGATTCGTTCAAATCGTCATCATTAAGTAAATCGTCTTCATCGTCTAAATCAGACTCAGAACCATTTGAGGCAGGAGAAGTATCACATTCACCCGACTCACCTTCCGAATCTGTATTTGACGAATCTGTATTGCAGTTATCTTCCGGTGTATCCGACATTTCATCTTCACTTGAATTATCATCAGAACTGTTTTTCTCTGAATTTTCACTGTCTTCATTATTAGATGAATTGTTTTCATCGTTTGAATGATTATCAGCAGCAGTTTTTTTAGGCGGTTTTGGTGTAAATTGTTCTTTAATATACTTATCAAAAAGAATGTCAAGCATTTGCAAAGTAATGTTTAACCGTTCAATTGTGTTCGGGTAAGGATGTTTATACATATTATTAAATAATTTTCGTACTTCAATCCACTCATCCTCAAATTTTAATTCTTCCGGTAAACATTTTCTTGCTTGCATAAGTAGAAGATTTCTTACATCAAACGATATTGTTTCACTTGTATCATTTTGACTTAAATACTTCTTATAGTTTTTAGTTAAGTCATCAGCTAAAAGGTTTCTTAATGAATCAATACCTGTTTTAAAAGAGCCTTTATACTGTTTAACAATACGATATTCAACATAAGGGTCTTCTACTATATTAGAACAATCTTTTAAGAGTTTGAGAAATATTTTTTCATATTTTTTTAACCATTCTTCAAATTCTTTACTACAACCGGAAAAGTCCAACAACGACATATCTCTTTTTTTAAATACTTCCTTTAATATTTTAAAGTTAGTAAAAAGAATATGACCACATTCGTGTGCTTTAAGTCCTACACAAAGGGCAAAACGCTCTTTTCTGTTGTAGCCTTCAAACATACTGTTAATTGGATTAATCACCGTAATTAAGCCGTTTGTGCGAGCTGCATCGGCATTTTTAGAATCATCAAGAACAAACTGTGTAAATACAGGTTTAATAGACTTGTATTTACTTGTAACATTCCTACTTAATTTAGTAAAGTAGTTGTTCACTGATTTTAACTTCCAAAATTCTTCTTCAGAAAATGAATTCATTAAAAGCTTTTTAGCAGAAATTATTTCTTTAACAGAAAGTTTCATAGTTTCCTCCTGCCACATTAAAATGTAGCCTCAATTAAAGAATAGATTTCATCTTGGATTTCTTCCGGTTCATTATCACCTATTGCCTGAACAATAGTTGAATATGATGCCTTGAGCCAACCGTCAGGTTCATCCTTATATAACGGACAATTCTCGTGGTTGTTAATCCAAGCCTCACATTGACGAAGTGATACACTGTCACTTACATCATTGTTTTCGATAAGACTTCTTATAGAGCCATTACCTTTGTTAAAAACAAGATTAACTATTTTTCTGATTGTTTTCTTATCATTAAATCCTGTTTTAGCAATAAGCTGTTCGACAATTTCATCATTTGACGGCATTTCCATACGATAAGATAAAGCAAAACGGTTTTTAGTTGATTTTGCAATATCCGATGATTCAACAAATTCTTCACCTGCCGGATTGTAAGTACATACAAGTAAACAATCAGGATGGATAGCTTTTGTAATGCCATCAACATCTTGGAACATTGCACTTTCATCAAGAATAGGATTAAGTCTTGTTTCAACGCCTTGATTTGAAATTGATGAAAGTTCTTGAAGTTCACACACATAACCTTTTTCAAGAGCAAGGCTTAAAGGAGAACGATTGTATGTAATGTTCTCACCTACTCCCGAAATTGTACCAAACAAAGATTGTTCATCACTGTCTGTATCAACTTTAAAGCATACATACGGTAAACCAAGTCTTTTTGCAAGTAACCTTGCCGCAGTAGTCTTACCTGTACCGGTTTCACCATAAAGACGTATACCTCTTACTCTATCAGGAGCAGCCTTTTTATTGTAATAAGTCTCAGCAATAATAGTTTCAATCTGTTCGGTTGTGTGATAACTTTCACAAATTTGATTATTTTCGTCCAGCATAATCTTTTCATCAGATGAAAAAAATCTTTCAGGTGAAAGTGTATAATCTTTTTCTTCCAAAATTATTGTTTTAGGAGTAATAAAAGAACCCTCTTCAATGTTTTCAGGCAAATTGCTTTCATCAAAAGCAATATCCATAAATTGATCAATGTTTTTGTCAAATTTTCTTGAATTCACAAACGGTGAATCATCATCGTTTGTATAAACACCATCTATGATAAATGGCATTGATTCATAAAGTTCATAATCAAAAACGTATGAATCGGTAAAAACACTTTTAAATGGGCTTATATTTTCTCCATTTATAAGATTTGTTACATACAAATCTTTTCTACAACAACATATTAGATCAAAATATTCTTCAACATCTTCTCGCTGAAGAGTGACAGATGAAAAACAAATTTTTTCTCTTGAATAGTCAATCATAACAGTGCTTGCACCGCCATTTTTTTGAATTTCAATACATGCAAGTTTACCTGTATCAGTTTTACAGGTAGCAACTAACATTTTTACCATAATTCTACCTCCGTGTCTAATAAGACATAATTATGTTTTTAGATTTTCTTGATAACAAAAAAGAGAGGAAAATGTCCTCTCTTTTTTTGTTGTCATTATTAAGTTTTAAACACATTCCATATGGATGTTTCACCTACCTTAGAACGGAAGATCGTCATCATCAACAACTTCCTCAAAATCTGAGTTATCAGCAGATGAATAACTTGGAGCTGGCTGTTGTGCAGCAGGCTGTTCATCTGAATTAGCAGTTTCTCTTTTACCACCTGTAAAAGAGAAACTTTCAAGCTGTACCTTCCAAGTATAACGCTTTTCACCGTTCTTTTCGTATGTATCGGTTTTAATGTTACCTGTAATACCAATCATAGAACCCTTTGAAAAATACTTTACGATATTCTCAGCATCTGAACGATAAGCGCTAACAGGAATGAAATCTGCGGTTTTTTCCTTATTCTTACCATTGTAGCGATCAACTGCAACCATAAAATTCACAAGAGATACATCACTTGGCGTTTTCTTCAACTCCAAATCCGTTGTAATTCTACCGATAAAGTTATAGCTGTTCATAATAAATTCCTTTCTCCGTTGCCTACGGACTCAAATGTGCCGGCTAAGTTATTTTAAATTATTATTTGTTTTTTACACATAAGAGTTTTTTGAAAATGAAATCTGAACATAAAATCATTTTCGGATTAATAAGATTATTTAATTTACAAATAAAAAAAGCCAGTTGTTGCAAAATGCAATAACTGACTTAATTTTAATAATTAATTAACTTAAATAATACTTACTATACTCATAGTAACGCATAATATTTTGTTTGTCAAGTATTTGAATCAATCTTGTTTTCTTTGCTTTCGGACTCATTATAGACACTTCGTTTGAAACATAAAAAGTTCTCGTTTGAATACTTTTTATCGTCATTTTTCTTAAAAGCTAAATAATATGTATAGCCTATTTTTATCTTTTGGTTTTTCTTGAATAATCCGCTTGTATCCTCATTGGCAATTGATAAAAATATTAAATCATTATATTGTTCTGAATTAATTGGTTCAAATTCATAAATCTTGTTTACGCCAAAATTTAATACATCTTGTTTCTTATTCGTACATACCGATTCAATTACTACAATATTGTTATTTCTTAACAATTTATAATTGAAATATAATTTGAATAACAAGAATGCAATAATACAAGCAAACGGAATAATAACAAGAGCATTTTTAAAAATAATAACACATAATGCCGCAAATAAAACACAAAAAGCAGCCAAGTACAAAATTTTATTGCCTCTTTCCTTCATTAAATCAAGAGTTATATCGTCAGCATTAATTATATTTTTTTTATTTTGTATATTATTGTATTCTTTTTCAAATTCTTCTAAAAATTCTGATTTTCTCATAATTCTTCACCTTTTATTTGAACAATTTGGTCCATAAGTGCACTTTCACCGTCACGTGGAATGTAGCTATCAGCAACTAAATTGCCGTCTTTATCATTATATAAGTATAAATACAATTCAACTAATTTATCTGAAAAATCAGATTCTGCTTTTGTTTTTTTGTTGCCATCAAAGCTAACATATTCGTAAGGCAAACAAATATAATAGAAATTATCAATATTAAATTTGTTTTTAGCCACACCATATCTCATCATAACCTGACGTGAGGTCAAACCTGTTTTTGTTAAGGCTTTTTCACCACATACTGAGACTGCGTGAGTACCGGTCCATACACTTTTTGTATCTTCACTATCTACTGTATAAACATAACTTTTATCAAATTTGATTTTTAAAGTAGTATTTTCTTGAAGTTGCCAAGTGCCGTATACCGATAAGTCAGGAGGTAAATTATATACAACTGTTTCCACTTCTGATGTGCTCTCTTGACTACTTGTAATAACATCTGTAACATTTGACGTAACAGTTTCTGTCGTTACTGTTGTGTTTTCTCCAATTTGTTTACGTGTTGATAATGAGTTAGCAATAACCAAACTCAATGATAAGACAATACATATAACAACAATAATAAAAACTTTAAATTTAGAATTTTTATCAATAACTTTGTAATCGTTATCCTTTCCATTCTCTGTATCATCGTTTTTATCATCGTCATTTGTATCATCAGGATAATTTTCTTCTTGACAATATTCTAAATCTTCATTCTTTGTATTTCTATCAACAAATGAATTTTTGTTTTCATAATCGTTATAAGAATAATTTTTATTTCGATTAACTTTTTTCAATTATATTACCCTCCTTAAAAGAATAAATTATCTGTATTATTAATTATATCATTTATATTTGTTTCAAGTTTTCCCTCTTTACTAACAAGTGCGTAAAAACCATTTGGTTTGTCAAAATAATATTCTGTTCCTTTTGAAGTGTTGTGTTCATAAAAGTAACAAGCAACATAATATGTGTTTTTACTACCTAAAACAGATTGTTCATCTTTGCTTGTAGAATACAATTTACAATTACCTGATAAAACAGATTGATTAGATTTGTTAATTAATATGTATTTACCGTTATTAATCGTCAAAGTATAATCTTTATTTTCACAATTCAATGATTCAACCTTAACAGAATCTCTTTGATTACTTGAATTAAAACTTTCTTTTGTATTAATTTGTGTTATACCGATAATTGTACCCAAGAATACAACTACTGCAATAACAATAATTATAATCTTTTTCAACTGCTATTTTCTTCCCTTCGGTTTAGTATCAATATATCTGTCTCGCTTCCAATTAACATAACCTTTTTCGTTAATTGTTCCTTTAAATACTGCTCCGTACTTATTGCCACTTTGAGAAGTTAAATTTTTAACCGATATTTCGCCTTTATTTAAAAATTCCTTTGCCATTGCAGTAGATATTTTCTTTTTCATATAGCTAAAATATTTATCTTCTTTAAATAAAACAAATTTACAATTTGTGTTTGTGCATTTAAACAATTTATCGGTATCTACAACAGGGCTTTTACACAAAGGACATTCACCTATTACTTCACCGTTGTAAGTCGGTACTTCATTATAATTAAGAATATCATTTGTAGCAATAAGTTCTTCTTTGATTCGTTCCTTGTTATCTTCAAGAGTTAATAATTTCTTTGAAACTTTTTTAATAATCATATTAAGTTCAACAGTTTTTTTGGCATTTAGAGCATCAATACCCAATCTGTCTAAAGTTTCAATTAAAAATTTACCTTTTGAAGTAATTGTATAGCCTTTTTTGCTTTCAGTAAAATATCCGTATTGAATTGCCTTTGTAGTAGTCGTTTCCATAGTTGCGCCTTGTGTTCCGATTGTAACACCGGAATCAACAGCAGCATAGAATTCATCGTCTTCATCTTCACCGCCATTTTTTATATTCTTACTAAACGGATGTTCAAGATAGTAAATAAGTCTTGATGTATTTGCTTTAGGAGGTGCTTTTGTAGTACGAGTTGCTTTTTCAAATGTGCAATTAACTGTTGAACCAATTTCATATTTATTTAATGCTGAAACATCTGTAAATTTTCTTGGCTCAAATAATAAAAAGCCCGGTTTGTTAATAACACTGCCTGCAATATCAAAAACATATCCTGAATTTTCAAAAATAAATTTAGTTTCAGTAACCTCTGCATCTTCACAGAAGTTTGATATTGTTCTCTTATAAACTAATGAATATGCAGCTTTTTCTACATCTGTAAATTCCTCTAAATCAGATTTAGAAGGTATTTTTTCCGTTATTACAATCGCTGTGTGACCGCCTTCACCCAAACCTCCACATTTTTTATCGCTAAACACAGAAGCTTTAGTATGAAATTTCACAGGCAATCCCATTTTTTCTAAAATGCCTATTACAACTTCCATCTGAGGTGCTTCTTTTTCTTGCATATACTCACAATTGGTTCGAGGATACGTAATATATGCTTTCAAATAAAGCTTTTCTAATGCCGCACTTGCAGCTTTCATAGAAATTTTAAATTTTGTATTAAGGTCCGAAAGTAATTTTGAAGTATTATATAATTTCTTTGGTTTTAATGTTTTATTACTGATTTTCTTTTCAGTTACGATTGTTTTATTTGCATTTAATTTATCAACTAAGTTGTTTGCCAACGCTTCGTCCTTTTCAGCAAACTGAATATCTTTTGAAGCAATAGATATTCCTTCGACATTCATATTAATGCCCCAAGAATTAGTGGGTACAAAATTTTCTATTGCTTTATCAGAATCATAAACAAATCTCACAATGGGAACTAATACCCTGCCTACTTGTAATGTTTCGTGTGTAGCAAGTGAAAGCATAGTAGTTAGATTAATACCATTAAGCCAATCAGTCTGCTGTCTTGCTAAAGCTTCAAAATATAATCCATTATAATTATTTGAATTTTCAGGATTTCTAAATGCTTGTGATAAAACAGACGGAACAAGATTACGGCAATCAATTCTTTTAGTCGGTAATGTATTACCTACATATGAAAGAATTTCACGAATAAGTAATTCACCTTCAGCATCAGGATCGCCAAAATTATATAAAACAGTATATTTACCACTATGAATTAAATTACTAATTAATTCAAGCTGTCCTCTTTCCCAACCACTTTTAGGTTTATATTTAAAAGTATCAGGAACATAAGGCAAATAATCCCTCAATTGTACCCAAGATTTATAATCTTGTATTTGAAGATAATCATTAACATCATATAAAGTAAGTAAATGACCTCTTGCGGCTACAATTGTTACACCTTCAGATTCATAATACAAATTTGGAATTTTTGTTTTATTATGTTTATTATCATAATACTTTGTTTCAAAATGATTTTTTAAACCGTCTTTAAGTGCTTTGGCTTGTTCGGTTTTTTCACACATAACAAGTATATTTTCACTCATATTTACGCTCCTTTATATATAAAATAGTATTTTCATATATAATATCGCGCATATTTTTTTAAAATTTTCAAATCAATGTTTTTATTACACTTAACTAATTTTTGCAATTTATTATACATTTGTCTTTTTATATACATTTTCATTGTTTTAGACTTAAATGTGTTAAAATAACATATACATTTTCATATACATTTTATCGTAAAATAACGTAAAATAATGTAAATTTCAAACATTTGTATTGCAAACTTTAAAACATAAAAAAACCCCGAAAGCCTTATAAATAAAGGCATTTCGAGGTTTTTTGCTTGGTGGCTCATCGGGGAATCGAACCCCGGACACCTTGATTAA